>Ga0233342_1000003_pt1 | contig 94658 bp, 50 predicted proteins | sample GEONDECOMP273_FD_180706 | JGI IMG/M metagenome (GOLD analysis project Ga0233342, IMG submission 180706) | Leaf litter microbial communities from Shasta-Trinity National Forest, California, United States - GEON-DECOMP-273 | ecosystem: Environmental > Terrestrial > Plant litter > Unclassified...
TCTCTGCTCAAGGTTATGGCTGTATAGAAAAATCCGGTAGTTCCAATTCTAATTCCCATAGGCTTTGCTTGGGCCTGGGCGCTTTAATCCTCAAGTAAAGGGGCCGGTTCAAAACGCTTCCAACTGCCTTGGAACCTTAACCTCCGTCTTGGAAACAGACTTACATTGATTACTTAATACCTATACCCTCGAGCCGTGGTTTTGTAACTTTACTATTGAAATCCCAGGAAAATCGTGAAATGATCAGAGCAATGGGACCCCATTTTAACAACGCAGCATGCCTCTATATCCGAGATTGGATACTTGGGTTTGACCCTTTGAAGGAGCGAATAAAAAAAATCCCCATATGGACTAAACTTCCAAATCTTCCGCTATAGTTCTGCACCCCGGGCATCCTCAGACAGATAGGTTACAAGCTTGGGAATTTTATAAAGGTGGATGAAGCCACACTGGAGATGGAAAGCTTGGCAGTGGCCAAAATATGTGTGGAACTGGACCTTAATGAGGGCCTCCCAGAAGGCATAAGTTGAAACTACAGGGGACATTCCCACTGGCAACAACTGTATTTTGTAAACGTTCCCTTCAGGTGCCCCTTCTGTAGTGGTGTCATCTCCTCCCCTCACTTCCTTTATTGTGCTATTATACTGTTGGCACTGGTATTATTTTTTGCCTACATTGAGTCTAGGCTTATGTATGTCACCTACCACACTCGCATAAACTCCCCATATACATTGTCTCTTGCACTTGCACTAACTCTGGATTGTTGTACTACATCTTCCTGCGTCTTGGGACACTGGTCTGTAGATAACTTTACACCTCTATAAATAGGGACCTTTACCGGTTTACATTCCTACATATTGAACCTCTGCAATATTGTTTAACATATTTCCTCTGATTCAACTAGGGTTTCTTGTTTGCAAGCTTAATAATTACCTGCTTGGATTAAAAAAAGAACCAAGAACGTGAGAGGATCAAGAAAGGTTGGGCCGTAATAGCCCTGTAGACGTAGATTGGTTCCTTTTAATAAATGACTATTGGTTGGCCGGTGTGTGAAGGTAGGCTAAAGCTAACAACAAGATGGCGAGTCGATCCGGGATTAAATGAGGGGAGCTTTTCAATATGAGGTGCGAAGAGCGGAAAACCCGGTTGATTGGGCTTGATTGACTGGAGTGGAGTGATTCGGAACAACGAATGCAAAGCTTTCCGGCCAGTAGCCAATGGTGTGAGCCAGATCAGAATTATTCTTTTTTGTCCGAGGGTTCCGCGTCTAGTCAATCCACCTTATAAATAATTAAACAGTCGATCGGGATAGCAATGGATAGATAGACAGTAGATTAGTATACCTATGATTATAAACTACGGGACCTCATTGATCAGATCTTCTTAGATCATATACCTCTCTAACGACCGTATACCACCTCTTATTCTTCCCTACCAGAGCATGTACAGGCTCAGCATGATCGGGTCAATAAATAAACGACTTCTTTGCAGATCAGCACTCCAAACGACTAAGCAATTTCGCCCTGCTGGCTTCACTATCTGACTAAGCTATTTCCCTCCTATCGCTCCCGTACGATCTATTCGCTCTCGTTCCCGGCCATTCTTCGCGAGAGAAGATAGATCAGTAAGGGATAACCACATCCATTCTAAAATGAATAACATTTAGGTGGGGTAGTTGTTTGTGCTTAGGTAGAATCTTCCTACTCTAGGTTTATATGGCCGCTTTGTCTCCTACGCACGCTCTCCACTTTGTAGAAAGGGATCCTGTGTTAAACCAGTACGATGATTACTGATTTCCCAGAATACGGGATAGACAAAATGCATGGACTGGAGCTGGCGTATATAATACCTACAACGTCAGAAGGAGCCTATCATAATAGGGTTTCAAAGACATAAATTGGAGCCATATCTACGTTGGTTACTTAACGAGCATATAAATTAGGCTTATTTTCTAGCCAGATGGAAAAAAGGAAGAATTTGTCAATGGCATCATCCGTGTAATTTCATTGCTGAATATAATACATCCCTGTAAGTGTGGCACCTATTGCAAAAAAACGATAAGTATAACCCTTACTTTTTTTATGTGGCACTCCCAACAATGGATGGTGGAGGGGTCAGCATTGACAGCGTTCCTTTGGTAACTTGTTCCAACATTGTATTTGGGTTGGGAGGTTACATTTATGCTTTTTTTAAGTCCCTTTTGCATCTGCTGCCATTTGCAGCCTCGAAAGTTAGTATTTTCAAATCATGGTCAGCTTTAGACATAAATAAACTCCTTTACCTGGAATCCCTAAAAGATGCTTTATAACCTTGCTATTACTGCCAAGCCAAGGATGGCAACAAATATTGGCATGATGGAGTTGTGTAGACGGAAAATTCTGCTTCATTTTTGAAATAAAAATATACGTTAACCTCGTAGCTTATAGATAGCAAATTATAGTCAGGTAAGCCTAAGTAGGCAAATGTTACTGCTATACTCATTGATTCATTGGGAAGAGACGCTCCGTCAAGCTAGGTAGGCGACCGACCAGAACTGCTGTGCGCTCGCATCAACAACGGGAGAGTAATGATACTGCACTCGATCAAGTGACCGCAAGCGATCGATAGCGACCCACCAACTGACTTTCCTTGGGAGAGGATCTCCTTCCTTTCATTCCTGGACTTCTCTTTAAGATTTATAGATTGACTGCCCCCAATAGTAGCTATTTCTTAACAACCCTTTCTATTTGCGGATAGATCTGGATCGCATACAAACCTATTTACAGATGCTCTTTTTGGTAAAGCTAATCTGAGATACCAACAGTATACCCATTTTCTAAGGGCGACAGATTTTAATATAGCTCTTTCGTACGAATATGATTAACGTAGAAGCGAGCAGTCAGAGCAGGTTCAAGGGCTAGAATCCATCTAAAGCATGGGACAAGAATGAGTATGGAAATTGACCTTGCTTTCTAACTACTCGAAGTTGTATGCCTGCCACTGCCTGCCGATAGATTAAGCACTCCTCTTATCGGACATTCCAGGCTGGGCATCTATCTCTTGTATATCGCTCGCTGCTGCCTACCCACATCGAAGATATTAATGTGTACACCTCCAACAACAAGGATGGAACCATACAAAGGCTCCTTGACTGGGGGAGCGTTGATTCCAATAGGGGTATAGATCTCACTCGTTATAATCCGGGAGGGACGGTAATTACCCAATGTGGTTATTCCCTAATTCTTTAGGTATTAATTCGGTGTGTTCCCATATTTATGGTGTGTTCTCTATTCTTGGCAGGATAGATGAAAGTTACTGATGGGCTTTCCTACACGTCGTGGTACCAGGCACCTGAGGTAATTATACCTTGCACCTAAGGTAACCCTCGCACCTGAGGTAGTTGTTGGTTGATATAGCACGCTCAGCCCCTTCCCCTCGTACTACTGGGACAAGAGCTAAACGCCACTCCAAATTGATGCAAAAAAAGTGATACATTTAATGCTTTTTAGCCCCCCTTACTATAATACTCTCCCGGCCTTACTCCCGACCCCTATTAGTCCAGCCTCTATTCCAGCTCTCAGTACTCCATCCTTCTTACTCCTATCCACCGCTTCGAGATGAAAAATCTGATCCCGATACCAATAACTCCGCCGCTTATTATCCTGCTTCCGATTCTGATTCCTCACACAACAATGATTAATGACCATAGCCAGCCGAACGGGACACAGACAGAGACCTGCCAAGCCGCAAGCCTGGGATTTTATTACTGGCTGCTGTGAAGGACCTTGCTTGCTTCAGGGCTGGCTTTTATTATATGATCTTTACGCTGTGAGGCCCTCTTATTGGCTACTCTAATTGACTGGGATGGCTGCTGCGCTATTCGTCGACCGGGCTACTCCGCTTGGCTTGGTTACTCAGCTTGGTTACACTGGTTCTACCAAACATCCAAATAGTTGATGCCGCTAGTAAATGTTGATTGGCGAAAGTCCATACCAATTGTGTGTGTCCCCAGAGCTCCAGCAAAGAAGCAGCTATCAGTTTTGTCCGTATTGATATAAAATATCGTATATATACGCGTAACTTTTCCATTTGAAGTAGTTGGACAATAGTAAATCATTGCCTCAAGGACAACTTGAGCTACTCTTTTTACTTTTAGCCAATCAACATGTTATAGTGTATCTTTCTCTTTGTGATGTTGGCTTACTCTGGTCTACACTTGGTTGTTTTCAGCAGTCAAGATCACCGACATCGACTTCAATATACTTCTAGGGGAGAAGGTAATTCAAATGGGTAGTTAGCAGGAGGAAAGGTTCACTTAGATGAAGAATCAGTTGTAGCAGGAGTTGCTGGATAAAGAGAAGGCATTGGAAAAGCTACGAGTGGTTTTTGAAGAGAACCTAGAAACTATACCATCTTCCATTGCCATTGCCAAATCCAGTACCATGACCGAGACCAGCATGGTAAGTTCACATTGCTTAGCCCCTTATAAAGAACCTTTTCATAAATTTGAAATCATACAAGAGAAATAGGTTCCAAGCTATTAGGGCAGATGGGCTACGAAGGATAAGGGCTAGGCAAGAGGAGACAAGGCATCTGAATCCCCGTTATAGCTGAGCAAAGAAACAAGCATGAAGGCCTAGTTCATTTTTGTCTTTAAAAGGTCCTACGGTGCTTGCGCTTCTGAGGGCAAGGATTTTTTAAGCATTAACTTTGGAATAATAGAGATAGCCCGCTCGTGCCGATATCCTGCTCGCTATAGATGAGGTAGGAAGGAGACTCAACCTGCAAACTAAACACTAAAGAGAGTTCACCCGGGAGATCCCTCACTGATTCACCCACAAACAATAGTTCACCCGCAAATGAGGAGCATGATCCCGCTAAATAGAGAATAAGCGCTCTAAGGTAAATCCAGGCAGTCTGTCCTCTGCATGAGCTAGTTAACGAACAAGGAGATCTATAGCTCATCTAGTTGGGGATTGGGTCAAATCCCACTAGGTATGGGTAGGATCAGGAAGTATTAGGGAAGTGCCTCCAGTGAGCAAGTTATGAGTATGATTCTGATTGAACAAGAGTCTAATCCGCTAATATATATAGGTAGGGCACTTTCATTACATAATATTGAAATGAAAGAGGAGCAGAGCAGGGATGAGCCGGGTAGGCCAATTAAGGATTCCACCCCGCCCAAATAAGGTATGCTGCCCCGGTCCGTCCCCATGTAATAAGTAGCCCGCCCTATGCTTGTAAGCTTCCCAACCCTAAATATCCATCCCCTTAATGCTCACTCAGGTATGTGGGAGAATTATATCCTTCCAACATGCGAAGAAGGTAGGCCTCCCGATCCTACCCCATAAACAATATATATAACCGCCTCATATGTAAGCTTCCCTCCCCTGTAAGCTTCCCTACCTTAATCAATGATTTCGCCCCATCGAACAAAGAAAAAGATCCCGCCCTGTCTAGCCTATTGGCAAATATCTGTAAAAAGTAATAACCTGTAAAGCAAGTAAGTAACTTATCCCGCCTGCCTTAAGTAGCCCAAGTAAGGTATCGAGTAAGGTCCCGCCTGTTGCTTCCTCCTTTGTGAAAATAGTTGGATTAATAGCTGGATTATATGAATGAATTAAGGAAGTTCCCTAATGAGTGGGCTATATGAAGTACCAAATGAGTAGAGACTATACTAAATAAATGAAAGGAGTAGACTAATTGTTGAACCCACCCTTACTCCTGTATATAGATATGTGATAAATGGAACCTAAAGCTGATCCCAACTACTTTACTTTATACATAGGCAACATGCGGGCTCATAATAACCAACCTATTTGAAGTATAAAAAGCCTAAGTCAGGTATAGGGATGGCTACACGTTCGGACATAAACGAATACCCCTTATTATGTTATGTCTGGAGATTCTTATACCTAATATGTGTGCCTACCTCCCTGTTTCCAATATGCCATGTCGGGAGTGAGTATTTTGGCTTTTGCTTATCCACAAATCCCTTCGGTTGTTGCATATACACTTCCTCCTGAAGGTCTCCATGGAGGAAAGCAAGCGGTTTAACGGTATAATTTACAGTTTATCGTGGCTGCTAGTGAAAGAACTACACGAACTGTGCCGGTATTGACTACGAGGATACCTTTAGCCCTATAGTCAAACAAGCTACACTGCCCTTGCAAAGTAGAATAAATTAGCGTAGCCTTCTATCAGACAACTACAGCTAACCGTTACTAGCTACAAGTAAAGCTCATACTGCTAGCTAATATATACAAACTACTAAGAGCTAAGCTACTATAATAGAACAAGTAAATAGCTCATACAACTATATAAATAAAGTAAACGAACTAAAAACTAATACTAGCTCATCAGCTAATAAAAGAACTACTTTTTTCCCCTACAAGAAGTACTAGCTTAGCTACAAGAAAAAAGCTACCTTCATCCCACCCTTGGTCCCCGTGGTTATATGCCATAGAACCCCTCTCCCTTATGGTCGAGCGGCTCCGCCCCTTGATTCAATCAACCTCGACCTGCTTATCTAGGAGGAGAGAGAAAGAAGAAGGGCCAGTAAATACTCTCTAGCTGCACTAGAGCCTGCTGACCCCATTGTCCAACCCCGGATTATTCCTAGCTATGATAAGAAAAGTGGTCTATTCACCATGACCACCCTAGAGCCATTGACCCTGAAGCCCTATTTTGAAATGAGACCTAAAGACTGGAGAGCTTCCCAGGTAAGGTTCCAATTCTGTTAACCCCCCATTGATACTATTAGGATGGCCAAGAGCACCAGTACCATAGTCTTTGACAAATATTACAGGGTTTCTCAAGATAACCAGGGCCTAAAGCACAGGTCGGAGTCCCTAAACATATAAAACCAAGATTTCACAAAATCAAATCAAAAATTGACAAACAGCTCCAGCCAGTATTCTTGTCAGCGCTATTTCTCTATCTTTGAAATCTTGGAATGGGAGGAGGACCCGAAGGGACTTTCTCGAGGTACGAGGGGGAGGAAGGTTGCTTGCCCGACAAAGGAGGGGAAGGGGCAGTAAAAAACAATTACATCCTAAGGTGCGTAGCTCTTTCCCGACAGGGGAAGGTTACAATTCATTTTATAATGTCTGCAAGGTGTTGCATAGAATTATACCTCAGCCCATGAAACACAAAAGGTAGAACACAATAAATGTAGTCCATGTTGATCTGGCTTGGGGACTACCTAGATTTATTAATAGCTATAGGTTTGCTTGCTTCCTAAGAGCACCCAATTTATCTTTAATAAAGCAGTTTTTGAAAACTGTATGAGCCAACCCTAAATCTAGTTATTACTTGACCCAAAGAAACCTATGTACCTACCCTGTATGGTATACGTGTAAAAGATAAAGTCCTAAGTAAAATGAAGGAAAAGATTATTTGACCCTCTTCAAAGGACCTATATGCCTTGTTGCTGGAAGACATGCATGCACAAGCTTCGACCAAGATAATATAATGTACTTGTAGTTCGAAACATAGACTCTTAGGAAAAATCCAACGCTGAGTAGCTGCCAGCACGGATGTAGGAAGGCTTAGATATAGCAGAAAGCTATTTTATGGCAAAGCAAAGGCTCTACTGAAAGACTACCTGGCTAATGCTGAGTAGATTCCAAGGTAGTGTCTAGGGACTTTATGTGGCCCATAATATTACATAAACTATTGAGGAGCCTCCTCTGTGATGAGAAATTTGATGAAGATCTATTACAGAGCAGCTCAACCGAAACAAAAAGAAAACAATGGGGTGTCGATTAGGACTATGAAGTTTATTGCAGAATAGATGGGCAGTTCTTGTGGTTAGCATTTGGATTGAATGCTGCGCAGGTGCGTCATACAGTTTCAGCATCTATTTTCAGACTATCAATACCTGTTGTGGATATGATTAGGAGTAGCTGGACACCTCTTCAAAGTCTTAGGAGATTGTGGGGGCATAATTTATGGATTTTTGTATAATAGCTTTCCTCCATGGGTAGTTTTGTTGGTGGGATGTTTGCAGAATGTGATAGGATACATATGGCTATTTGTCACTCAGGGAATGCCTACTCTTACCTCGTAATAAATGTGTACATTCATTTGCTTTCCCATAAACAGTCAGATGTACTACAATACAACATATCTAGTTACTTGTGTAAACAAAGGTGCGGAGCTCTTTCCCGACAAAGGAGGGGAATAAATTGTGGGGGGATTTATGAAGGGCTGCCTGGGGTCGAGTAGTGCAATACTCTCAAGACCGTGGCATGTCCTTCCATCAGTCGAACAAAGGGGTTGTTTCCACTAGTGGCAATGTGGGTTGCTTCTGTGGTTGCATTTATGCTTATGTCTTGTTTTTTTTCATTAAGTATTATTTTGATAAAATGGTCAATCAGAACCAACATAATGGATTGGCATCCAAGGAAGAGGAGGATTTCCGCCGTCAGAAAGACCTTGCAAAATTGACATTGACAGAGAAAGATTGTTATTATAATGAAAAAAAATTGACTACAATAAAGCTTCTTTTCATATCAGCACTAGTTGTTGTATTAGCAATATTTTGAATGGGTTGTGTGTTCTGGGAACATGAATCTACATAGCATCCATTAAAAGAAAAGTCCAGCTTAGCGAGTCAAGGATTCTATGGTGGGGGATTGATCTCCTGTACTTCAAAAAAACTTAAGTTATAGGTCGGTTGTATCATAAATCCCTGATGTAATAATTTAGAAAACCAATGAAAAGCGTATTTTGGACTCTAATATATTATTACCTTATGTGATTACTTTCCATTTTACAATTACTACAAACCTATAAGCTTTAATAGGGAATATAACTAATTAGCTTAGATTAATATGGGATTTATTGGGCAGATGCAATATAAACAGAGTACTAAATGGGCTTAAATAGAAGGGTTAGAGTTACTGTAATGCTTAGTATGATGTTTACGTACTAATATACTGTGATTACTGATTTATTCCACATAAGTTGAGCTATGTAATAGAACAATAACATATATGATTATTATGGAAACACTTATACACCTATAAAAGAAGCAGAGAGTAATAGTTAAACCAACGTATTTTATATAATGTTACGCGAGTAATCACGATCATACTCTTATTGATTCAAAGTTTACAGCTATCTAGTATTCCCTTTGATATGATGAGTATCAGTATTTATTGGCTCTTTCCGTAATATGTAAGCATAACAACAGTGATTACTAGTTAATAGGGTATAACAAACGCTCTATACTTATACTAGTAATAGCATTGAAACCTTTACTCTAGTATGGAGTACAGAAACATTTAGCCATAGTAAGTAAGGTGTAAGCAACATATTAGCCATAATCAAGCATAGATGAATCCCATTGCTTAATACAGCTTCAACCTCTGTAAACATGGAGTTTCTCATTACATTGATTTTAGGTGGGTATAAGCACCGCAAGTACAGGCAACAAGCATTGTGAAACCGGATAGGTGTAATAAGGTTATACAAGTTGCCTCATCGTAACATAGTAATTGAAAGTTTAGCCCATTGCTTATACTGGTAATGATTAGGGTAAATTCCATAGGTTTTATTACGAGATGGTATAATTATTACCTATTTGTTAACAAACACATAATTATTAGGGCAAAAGTGTAGTATATTCTGTTTACATTACTCGTAATACAGGCCTGTATGTTTATCCGTAACATATTGAGTTACTAGTAGGTTCCCTTATATCTCATATTAAGTTATACTATTCATACTCTTTAATCTGCCTAACAGAAACCAATGGCACTTAAAGGAAGGGATAGAACATACATAATTAAGATCAGTAATATGTATATACTATCTATAATAGGCTATGGTAGTCATACTTAACAGTTACCCATGTTCTAAAAAGCTAAAGAAAGATGTTACTCATATTAAGCTATGTATGATGCTTACTGATTCCCCTTTTATATGGAACAAGCTAGTTTTAACAAGTATGATAGTTATATAAGTGTAATTCAATATGCATAAAACGCTTATAAGCAATGATATATGTAATTACAAGGGTCATAGCTATAACACCTTAAGTATCAGCTAATTCATGTAATCTCTAAGCCTCATGTTTACCCTATAGTATCCCCCTATTCAGCTTTGTGTAAGATTAACACGAGGTTTACTTCTAAGCACTAGCATGATGAGGTAATAATATACCAATAATGAACACTAACCTCTTGCTTTCAATACAGTGCTTAAGCTCACACTTACTGTATTTATGTAATGAATAACGTACATAATATGAGTACTCATTAGATTACGGATATGAACACTGCTAAGACCCGTGACTCTATGGTTCCGTAATCTGGAGCTAGTACTAAGGGAATAGTGATATAAAATGTATTAATTTTCATTTAAAGTATCCTATCCCAATTGGGTCTATTCCCAAACACACTGGGGAGATCAATAAGAAAAGAATTTGAAAACGGGTCTACATACCTGTACTTTATATTGAAAGGATTTCTATTTACTTGATATATCGGGCCTATTCCCACCCTCTCGGATCACTTAGTACCGCATTCATACCAATCGATTCTATGTAAAATAGGGAGGCTTGAGGAAAGACTCTTGCCTTACCACACCACTCACTTGCCTTACTCTATCGTGCCCTACTCTTACTGACTCTAGTTCTTGCCTCATGACTTGCCATCCTCATGTATTGCCTTGTATGCTGGTTCAAGTTCTTGCCTTATGACTTGCTTCATTCTTGTGACTGGCCTAACAACCGTGAAACTCTTGTATCAGTCCCGTGCCTCGTTTAAACCATTAATTATAGTCTCTTCTACTGGATGGAAAACCTCTCTTGGAAAACCTCTCTGTGCTTCTAGATAACTCTTTCGAGCCTTAATAAATACTTGTCTAGCCTGCCAAACAGGAAAGATTAGCTTGCCAATTATTAACAGCGTGGTTGGATGCTTGCCTAAGAGCTCACCTAGGAGCCAATGGTTGGGTACTTGCCTTTATAAAGTATTAAGATAAAATTACCTACCTTACTTAACCTTAAATATGCGATGCCTTGCTCTCCTTTTATCGAGCAAGAGCTTCGCACCTTGCCCGATGCGGACAAGCACCTACGGACCTTAAAACGCCATTTTAGAAGGCCGGCCATTGAAGCGGTATAGATACGTGCGAGATGGAGGGAATCGTAGCCAGAGATACGAATGAACGAGAGTTGCTCACCCGATACGATGGCATAAGAATGGCATTCGGGCCTGAGGCCAGAGATACGATTGAAGTTCGGGCTTGCTGATACGTAAGCCTACGAAGGAATGGCATTCGGGATCGTCAGAAGGGAATCTGAGATTCAAGATTGACCAGCTATCGATTCCCGCCTAACTTCCTCGTTCCTACCATTAACCATTATAGGGAGCATCCATAGATACTGTACATCCATAAATTAGTCTACTGGCTTTTTTCTATGCTAAGGTCTTTCTTATAGTATTAGTAATAGTGAAGGAAGGTCCTGCTAACCGTGGTTGTTCCATAAAAGACGTGGAATAGTTATAGTTAGGGCTTATACTCCCTTCTTCTGTTGGTTAAGGCTTGCTTATGAGCTTACCGGTTCAAGTGTTTGCTAGTTCGAATCTTGCCGGTTCAAGTGTGCTTGCCTTAGTTACCATCCTTCCTTAGGCACTGTCTCCCTCTCTGGTGGAGGAATTCCCGTCACTTAGAGAGTTGTGTCCTCTCTTTTTAAAGATTTCATTTCTAAAAAAATAGAGGTACGTTAGTTCTTCCGCGCATCGGGGATAATCAAATCCATTATCCAATCTAGTAAGCTTAGCTTCTCAAGTTAATATCAATGCTGAAAGTGCCTACCAAAGCCCACCAAGACCGAAGGTAGCCTAGAATCCACGTCCCATACAAAGGTACTCCTAAGATACATGGCTAGTTATGGAAAGGGCCTAGGAAGCACTTTCTCAAATTTGTGAGCTATGGCCTTCCCCTCCTTTGTCGGGAAAGAGCTACGCACCTTGTGGGACCTGATTCAGTTGAAAGGCAAAAGGTTACAAGCTGCTATAGGTTGGATGCCTAAAGAAAGGTGAGAGGATACAGGTTCAAGGCGAAGGTTGAAAGGCTTATAGCTCATGAGAGATGTCCCCGTTCAACAACCATAAACCGTTCACCGTACCCCTTCAACACAGAACCAAGAGAAGGAGAAGTGATAAGGAAGGCGCCCACATAATCAATGGCCGAGAGGAAGGAAGGAGAAGGCCTCCATCAATGGATACCCGTTCAATCATACCCGACTGATAGGCCTTACCCCTGCACGAAAGACACTTATAGCTACGGAACCATTAGGTTCATACATCGAATGGATGCTATGACGATCTTACATATGTTGATTCAACATTCGAACAAGATAGATCATACGCCATACAAATAGAGAGAGACATTCAGATCTGGGAGGTTTAGCACGCAGATCAGGTAGTTTCATTCATGCAGGTACGGTAGTTTAATTCACGCTAGTAAGGTACCAGTAATGCTGGTCAGGTAATGGTCTTCATCCGGGTCAGGGAGTGGCATTGAATAGAGGCTATGACGAAGCTTACGTTGTTCACTATTTGAGTGTCAGACACCAAGAGTCTTCAGGGAGGGGGGGGTTGCAGCCATTAGGGTCAGGGAAAGAGGCTAGATATATAGACCCAGGGAGAGGTGCTAGAATGAACAGGTGCTACCCAAAGGTGATACAAAGAAAAGGTGGTGCTACTAACAGGGGCCATACAGAGGTGCTACATTTAGGTGACACAATGAAGTGACACAAACGAATATGTGCAACTAGGTTAGCAATAAAATATCACTTCACCTATTGGTTCAGATGAAATAGATTGAGCCAAGGCGTTTCCATACAAGCATATTGATTAAGCCGGGATGCCAGATGAGAGGGAAGGGAAGAACGATTGAGTGAATGAAATAGATACTGATAACTTATATCTTCTCTCCTCGACCCCCCGAACGAGACACAACGTGAATCAAAAGCGCACAGGAAAGAAAGGTGATTGATGAATGAATTCTCTAAACTGAATGGGTCTTCCGAGTTGGCTGGCCGGTAAGGAGTGGCCAATTAAAGAGGAATAATGAGAAGTCCTCTGGAGAGGCAAGTTACAAGACTGATTTGATTCTCTCAACTGATGAGTCTGCCATTTAGGCTGGCCGGGAAGGAAGGAGCGACCAAAGGCGAATTATACTTATTCTGGATAGGAGTGGTACAAATGGATACATCTGACAAATAGCACGGACCCATCCCCAGCTCCCCATACAATAAAATACATATATCCCCATTAGGAGATTCCTATGTTTCTACCCATTACATCCCATCTGGTGCTGCTTATAAGGAAGTTGAATAGCTTTAATGAAATGTATAACCTCATATATACCGCTCTTACTATACTTTAGGTATCTTGCCTCCGTCTTACGCGTAAGGTCCTATCCTATAGAGAATGCCTTTTTTAGCCAACGTCCATCAACTTGATATAACTTATATATACAATAACCTTTAGCCCGTATTGAAAAGATCGAAATCTCTCTGCGATACTCTATGCGTTCAGTTAAATCCAATCAATTTCTAAGAAATCACAATACATTCGCTATAGAGAGATGAATCTTCAGTGTGAGGTGCACAAAACAAACAAAAGTGCACTAGTTTTATAATTATGAAAACAATATGAAGTTGAGTTGGATGGATGTGTCCCGCTCTTTTTCATAAAAGTAGTGTGCGTAAGGTGCTACGCTCTTTCCCGACAAAAGAGGGGAAGGCTTTCACTCTTGCTTGAACTTTATGCCCTCTATTATAGGGGCGGGCTTTCAAACCAGCATCTCTGACCCAAAAGCTAAGCCCATAGATCGTAAGTCAATGTTTTTGTCATTACACACTGCAGACTAAAAGAAATCTTTTCATCTAAGATCTCTACATAAGCGATACTGGATATCTACGTGATACACTGGCATAATCGTTATTCTTTGTGCAGGTGACTTAATACAGCTTTGCACATGGCACTGCATATTATCTCGAAATAAGGTGACATGTCTATTTGGATCACGACGAGCATGAGAGCCTAGTGCGTCTATTAAGAAATAGCAATTAAAGAACAAAAAAGTGTAATATCCAGATGATAGAAAAGAGTATGAACCTGGCCAGCAGAATGACCTTCACTCCTAAGGAAACTGAAACGGGCGGTAACAGTACAGTAGTCCATCTCCAGGTGGGACTAACAAGACTAATAAAGCTTGCTCTTTAGGCTTTAACTCTAAGGCTTTCACTCTATATGAACTTAGTGCTGCATGGACTAAGATAGTTTCTTTGTAACTAACTGTTTGGACTAAGCTAGTCTCTGAAGGCGGCTGGTTTCTATGCTGGACGAGAAGACAAAAGAAGCTAGTGTAAAAGTAGCGTGGTCACCGAAAGAAACTATGGGCAAAGAAGGCTTAAGGCATTCCATCCATAGAGGGAGGGTACTAGTAAGTCCAAATAGGTTAATACTTCAGCTAGTCCACCAGTCCATAAGGAGCTGATGATCTTCCACTCTAAAGGAGACTCAAAGGCTTGTTTCTCTGCTGCTGGATGGAGGTTTTGACGTGCTCTATTAAATGAAATAACCCAAACCTACTCCCCGCATCTATCTTATATGCTGAACCTATGCACATTACATTCTCGCATCTATATATGCATATTTCATTGCTCACACCTATGATTAAAAAGTAGTATCTTAGTCAGTTCGAGAGACCGCAGCAGGAGTTTATTACCTTGTTGTTTACACAGAACCAGTTGACTAATTGTAATATCCGGATCCAGGGGCAGATACAGGTGCCCGAGTGGAAAGACCACTAAGAGGCGCAGACAGTAAAGAAAAAGGCATATACTATTATCATCCCAATCTCTTACTTCAATCTTATACTACACTTACTCATACCATTCTTAGACGCCGACTTAGACTTAACTCATCATATATAAACTAAGCTTATAAATAGACTCTTGAAATAATTGGTTGTTCATGGTTGATGCAGGAAAACTCGTAGTCAGGGAGGCTATCCACTACTAAAATCTTTAGGGTATAAAAGAAGGTCCGTAGGTGCTTGTCCGCATCGGGCAAGGAGGAATCGACGTCTAATAGGAAAAAAACCATCCATTGAAAAGGATCAATCAGACAGAGGGTCAGACAGAGCCAACCATCTACTCGTGCAGCCGGCCGATCGTAGTACCTTTGTAGGGCAGGGCTATCGTCCAGATGAACCTTATCAAGATGCCTCTAGACTATTACATAATAACCTTTATGATACTATACGCAAGGGATACATGCATGATAGAGTTAATAGATTTGAAGCATTCAATGTATATGATTATAGTATATGATTATATGTTGTATAATGATGATTATTTATAATTATTTCATTCCTTCCCCTCCTTTGTCGGGAAAGAGCGTAGCACGTTGTTGAAAAAGAAAAAACAAATTTGTGGATTGAAAACCCATAATGGTGCTTATTTGAAAAAACATTCACGATGATCATGGAAGAAGAAAGAGGTCCCTCCATCAGATAGAGTGTTAAGAAGCAATTTGAAGTCCACCTCCAAAGTTCAATGAAATAAATACGGAAAGGTCCCCAGTAACGGGGTCAATTGATGCCGTTGACTTAGCAATTTGAAAAGAACCCATTTGAATTAGATACCAATTCTTATTCTTATAGATCCCAAGCCTCTAGATCCATAGCTTGTTCAAGATCGAAACCTATCACCAGCGGATACAAAGGCAGATAAAATGGATGACAGTAAAGACAGTTGATCACCTAGCATCAGGGGAAGCATTCCTTATTATCCCAGTTTCCTCCTCCCTAGCCAGTCAACCTGTTATGGTACCTGCAAGTGTTCCCACAAGTGATGTTCCCACATTAGGATCTGTTCATAGAAGCGATGATTATCCTGTTTACCTTGTTTACCCAGCAACATATAGATGCAAGCAACATATAGATAGATGCAAGACCCGCGAATAACTATGCATTCGTAACCGTGTGTCCTCCTCTTCTATACGGTGTGGGCCTTGTACAGAAGACCAGGGGAGTCAACCCCGGTATGTACAGGCATAACTGTAAACTGAGTTCAGTAAAGGGGATAAACCATATCCATATATTATATAGCGGTGTTCGGGCATAACTTATGGATGATACAAAGGTAAATTAAGATGCTGATACAATGCTACCCGCGGTGAAGGCAAAGATACCACTAGGATAGAGCCATAATAATGACTACACTATAAGGATATGTATATAGTGGCAGGGGGCAATAGGTAAGGGCGAGAACAGCAGCGTAAAAGGCAGCGGTTCGAGAGCCACCCTCTCATCTAGATTGAGATCCATAGCCTATTCTTGTTCTGGTTTAAAACCCAGTAACATATTGAGTAACGGATCCCGTTGAAGTTGGGCCCGTTGCCCCCACAGCATATGATCCCGTAGCTCCCGTGAATCCTTTCGTACCGGATCCATTTCGATATTGAGTTCAATAGCCCGACGCAGCAGCTCTATACCAAGGTGCGGATCCACCGGTTTAAGAGCTAGTCCCGTATCCCGTTCCATACCGATTATTTAAGAACTAGAAGTGGTTTACTTGGTTCCGGAAGCAGATTTACCCCTAGCAAAGTAAGGTAATCAGAGTATTGGTATGGCATGGCCTAGTGAGTAGCATGGTCATTATTCAGTGATTGAGTTCCAGTTTCAGATCCTTTAGCTTTAGTTGGAGATTCCGATGTATATCCAGTCTCCGATCCAGATGGTCACCAGCCACTATAGGACATATCACAGTGATGGCAACCACCGGCCACCACTCTAGGTTATGCCGCAACAACGAGGGCTACCAAAAATAGCAGAATCAACAGCTCTATCAATATCAAAAGCTTAATCTATTTATTTATTGACTGGATAAACGGCTGTTGGATATGTGGGTAGATTTGCTACTGGTGCTACTAGCTATGGTGCTTATAGCTTCGTATCTAGGTATGGATCAACGGGAAGGGAAGCTGCTATACGACTAGGTGATGGCTTTCAACCCATAAGGGACGCTTTAGGTAAGCTAGACGAGATGGTGGCTTAAGGAGATGTAACAGGAAGAAATGCTGGCTCTGCTGCTGGTGCTACTGGATAAACTTATGGATCGACTGAATCAACCGTATCAACCTATAGCTCTGAATCTATAGGTTATGTATATTGCTTATGAACTGGATATCCATATGCTTCCTCTGTCCCTGCCTTCGTTACTGCTTCTGTCTTTTTGCCTCCTTGGTGGTTGTGGTGGTGACTCTAAATAAGGTACCTTTTCTTTATAACACGTGCCCTGTTAGTGAGCGAGCGAGCGAGTCAGTGAGTCAGTTAGTGAGTCAGTGAAGGGACTGATAGCCCGTGATAAGGATGGTGTTCTACGTGACCCGTTCTCAATACTCCGTGCCCTGTCAGTGAGTGAGGCGAGCGAGTAAGTAAGTGAGCCAGTTAGTGGTGGGTTAGGATCTTTACCAATAGCACCAAGCCCGGAGTTGGCTGTTCTCATTTTGAAGCAGGTGGTTTTCTATCTGTGTTACCTTTTCTCTTTATCACGTGCCTTTTTAGTTAGGTTAGTAATTTAGGTTAGTCTGTTTGTAAGGGAGGGTCATTCCCAATAGCGCATAGCACCAAGCCCAGTTGTTGTTCTACGTTACCTGCCTGTTTCGATACCACGTCACAGGATAGGATGGTTTTGTTCGTGCGCGACCAGTTGCAGTATGGGAAAACTGGATAGGAGGAGTCGTTCTACGTGCCTTGTTCTCGATTAACCATGCCCTGGAAAGAAGGAATACAATTTCTTAAATAAAGAACGGAAGTGTACGCAAAGAGACGGAACGGAAGTGATGAAAAGAAAGAGACGATTCAAAGTGACGGAACGGAAGTGATGAAAAGAGAAGGATAAAATAAGAATGTTTTTGTACAATGAAAATAGACGATTCAAATCTTAGGATGAAATGAGAAGGATTAAATGACGGAATGTGTACACTTCAAAGAGACGAAACGGAAGGACAATCTTAGGATTCAATCGAGACGGAAGTGCAAATCTTAGGATGAGTGATTAGAATCGACGATTCAAATATTAGGAACGGTAGTAGGCTACCATGGGATGACAACATACCTTAGGGCAGGCCGACATGGAACTGACTGGACTTAGCTTGTCTCTTAAGGCTCATGTCCAGGGACCTAAGAAGAAGCCAAGGGGCGTCAATCAAATCAATACAGTTAGAAAGAAGCTTGCACACTAATTGGAAGTTATTTTCAATAGGGCTATAATTGAAACTATGAGACTTGGAATAAAGTGAGAGGCAATCAAATCAAAGTCATTTAGTTGGATGGCAGTCATCATATTGAAAAGAAAGCGAGAAGTTCTCATCACCTCTGAGAGATAGGAAGAAAGAGAAAGAAAGAAATCAAGAAAGAAAGGGAGAAAGAATAAGTATAATATTTAGAGATTGAACATCAAGACTACTGGGTGGGGGGGGATTACCTTCATCATATTTAGAAGGTGGAAGGTCTCAGATAGATAGAGAGATTGAGACAGGTTAGAAAGAGGTTTAAAGAAAGAAAGAACCGATACTACTAAGTGGACTAATATAAGTTCTATTAAGGCTTAAGCGAAGTCAGTGACATGGACGATCAATCAATGGACTAGACAACTAGATAGGAGAGGGCACCAGAGTTCTTTACTTTGTGAGAAAAACTAAAGCTTCTTTTAATACTTGGAGTGGCAAGAGTAGAGAGAGAGGCTGCAGTAGAGAGAGATAGAGGATAGAGCTAGCTTAGACCTATAAGAGTTTCTAATTTGTAACCACTCAATAATCTGCACAAGGCTAGTCTTATTCGTTTGAGAGAGAATCAGAACAAAGAGATTGAACTTACGGACTGGGACGGCAAGGTAAGTTGAAAGAAAGAGAAAGTAGAGTCTCGCTAGAGGATAGAGCAGGCAAGCTCATTAGAACTAGTTGGGTTAGAGTTAGTGAGAATGAAGTGAGAGGGAACGAACAGGAGATTGAAACCAATAGGTGAGTGAAAGAGATCAAAGGCAAGGTGAAATAAAGCTAATTGGAACTGACACTTGCAGAAAAGTAGGGCTAAGACTCACTGCTTGCACTAAGGCTAGTTTGTAGATCGACTCGGAAAGCTAATAGGACTGACTTTCATAGTCGTTCTTTCTTCTACTGCTTAATACTAAGGCAAGTCAGAAGTGGGCTTACTGACAGAGACTAAGAAAGGAGAGGAGAGGATGGAACTTGCCAGAGCTAGGGAAGTCGAGGTAGGCCAAGTCCAACTAAAGGCTCGGTCAAGATAGAGATTGAAAGAGAGGTTGAAATAAAGCCTAGGAACGGGAGACAAACCAGATATGGAATCGTTTAAGGCTAGTTAGTACTAGAAAGTCTAGACCAGACCGGCTTGACCAGGGATGGAAATCTTTCTTCTTCTCGTGGTGGACCTTAGAATGGATGGACACAACCTGGCTGGAGTTCTTAAGGCAGGGATAAAGCCCCTCCCCCCCCTGTCACTGAATCCGAAAGAATTTGAAAAAGAAGGTTCGTAGAGAAGATCCCACCCAATCTAAGTGTATAAATATCAAAGTTGTCTAAGGAAATTACATATATAAATAATCTAAAAAGATTATGCAAAAAGGTCCTTCCTCTTTCCTGATTAAGGGCAGGTTCCGACAACACTCACAATTGAGAGGCGGTTTGATGCCTCGATTGCTAGGTCTGGTTAGCTCGCCTAGCTAGCTGGGTTTACACATTGTTTTACCTTGGCTTTGAGGTTGAGCATGGATGCTGCTCTAACCTTATACTATGAGCGCATCTCTACGGCACCCATTGCATAAATACCGCAACCAGCAGTTGAATCCATGTTAATCCCTTAAGTGAATCTCTACTCAAATAGAAAATCATCCCTCTATGAGCTCTGCCCTAGTGGTGGTTGGTTGGATAGCCTAAGTTCCCATGAGATTACTTTACCGTGAGGTTGGAAGGAGAATTAGTTCCCCATCCATATGAGGTTAGTGATACCGCCGTGCTAGATATAGACCCAACCTTATCATTTGGCTTTTTGCTCCACTCACCCCCTTCCTTGCCAACCACCATACCCAATAGAGGTATAGTATCCCATTTTCCACGAAAAACACTTATAAGATCGGTGATCCTGGCTAGTGGGTACTACCTACCATGATAAGGAATTATCTATTCGTGTGAGGATTCCACAGAAGGCATAGCCATAAGCAACAGTCAGTAGTCAATACCCGCCGACGGCAGAAGTGATGTTGCCAATGTAAACTATAAAATAAAATAAGAATAAATCTGGTGGATCTAATTCCACTAGCTCTATTCTCTGTGCTTAGCCTGAGCTGGAATGCCAATAATAAATGTAGTGCGAGTTCATATACTAGAGTAGTGTCCAATATTGAGAACTAACTATTCCAAATCTCTTCCATATACAACCTATTTACCATACTAAATTCCATGGAGTTAAAGCTAGTGAAAGCCTGTGGACTGCTGGCCAACCATAGAGACAACTTCCGCTGGTACTAGCTCTATCAACAAGCCATAGAGTTAAGCTTTTGTTTCCTAGTCTAATATAGAGCGGTTAATATTTCTATCAATTATATATAACCCTTAAATAAATAAGCTTTGGGCCCCGGACTTACTGGACTATTATCCACCTTAGTAAAGTCTCTATGCAAACCACATCGGAGCACCTAAATGGCTTTTATTTTAATAAAAAATAACATTGAAGGAAGCTTCTCTCTGGGATATGCCCTTGCACCAGGCCCAACTTTGTATAGCCAATAGAAAGGATAAGAGAGGTTACCTATCATCTCAACCTGAATCAGACATTCATTGGAACCATGTTCACAGGAGGTGGTTTTACTATTGCTTTTATTTACACCCTTACCAGTGTTACAAGTGTGGTGACTCACCATGCCCAGTTCGGCATGAACAATTGTTCTAGATACACCCCAACATAAAAGAGGTTATTAATTGTTTTTTGTTGCTTTACTTCTCCACTTCTTGCAGGAATCAATTTATGTTTTATGTAAAGAATCCCTGGGTGGTCTTTTCTTAAGGGGGACTAATTTAATGAAAAGAATGGATACTTTTTTCCACCTACCCATCCCAACAACACTCATTACCCCATTGACAGGTGGTAGTGCTTGTGATAGCAAAGGACCCCGCTGAGGCTCGGCCAAACTCGCATATCTACTCTACGTTGAACTTGTCCATTTTGAGGTGATAACCCCTATTACCTAAAGAAAGAACCGGTTGAATCCATAGGCCCCTTGCCCCATAGCCGATACTCGTATATAGTTGTTATCCATTCCCTAATCATAAGGGGGATATATTCTCCGCATATTCCCTTTGGGCGTGATCCGTAGATCCCGTGTGCCCTACTTTATTGACTATACCACATTAATATTGCGGAAGATCCAGAGTTTAGTTGGAACAGAATCACTCGCATCTATCTATACATTGACCTTTTCCATTTTAAGTGGTTGGGTTGGACAATAGTACATTGCCAAAATGAAAGCCCTCCAACTCCAACCCTTCTCACTAGAAAAAACAGAAACCTATCCCTCAACAAACTCTACGAAGGGAATCGAAGCTATTTAACCTATACTCTACCCTCGAACTCTCCACCTACTCAATAACACAAAGTTGTTTTATATTATTTCCAGGGGGTCATTGCAAGCCGGTCAGCTACAATCATTTACAGGAGGTTGATAGCCAGCGGAGTCTCAAGAGGGTCATAGTCAATCATAAGTAAATCATTGCCAATAAGTAACATGAGTACGAAGGCAAGGTGCCGGGGCCACCATAGAATGAATAGGTATGGGGTTTACTCCTATATTAAGGCTCCTATAGTGTACAATGGGAGGAATAAGCATTGTTACACAATATAAAAAAAGTACTATTGTATAATATATGGTATTAGCTGTAGTTCCATGGACCTATATGGACCCTATATAGTGAAAGACTTCCCCAATAGTAGTGTTGTAGTTGTTTTCAGAGGGGACCCTCTCATCAAGCTAGCTGCCAGTCAGACATATATGATATTGGTAGACCAGACCTAAGGGAGAAGAAGGACTAGAGTTATTAAGGTTCCCACGTGCCTGAGTGAGTGAGGTTAGTCAGATAGATATTGATTCCCTGTAGTGGTGTAAAACTATAATAGTTTTTCCGTAAGAGCTCTACTACACTCCAACAACAACTAATAGCTTTCTTAGAAGTCCCATGGCAGCAGCCCCTTATAGAGGACCCCTATTATCTTAATTACTTGGATTGATACACTCTTTGACTGCCAGTAACCATAAGTAAACCCACATAGTTCTGGACATGCACGGGGCGGGCGGGAGTTGATGCAATCGATACAGGTTTCGATGCCTTCGCTGGAGGACTTATATCTCCTGGCTGGGACCTACTACTCTGATATAAGAAATATCATAAAATAATATAATATTCCAGGTATCCATGGTAGCTATAATCCATATGATACTCGCATATCTACATCAACCTGAATAATACATTCATTGGAGCCATATTCACATCCATACATGTATATACCAGATCTAAGGGGGAATAGAAGGTCCCCTTTCAAGCCAACATAACCATAGAGGTTATTAGGCGTAGTATCCCACCACCCCATTTCCCTGCATGACATACACTTAGATCGAGGACTCCTCTCCTGGCTGGGACCTACTAAAATAAATGGGGTTTCTTACCCCTAAGTGATTCCATAGTCAATTCACTTTTACTAAAGGTTGTCATTTATATAGCAGCCAATAGACACACATTGCTAGTCATAGTCACTAGTCATGGCCAGTTTCATTGTCAATATACCAATATACATATGATACTCGATGATACTCACATATCTACATGTTGCATATATGAATTTTCTTACTTAGTCAGAATGCTATTTCCAGAAGTTTCTATATATTACAGGATAAAGAATAAGTAGTGGAACTTATCCAATCCAAAGTTGATGCCAGGAGGTGATCCAACAAAGTCCGGTACTACATGCCAAGTTGAAATGACAGGTTTAAATGCACTCTGTTGGTAATAATTAAATCCAATTCAATGTGGGGTTTACTACACTTGCATATACGTTCTAGACCTGCCATGCTTGTTACTTCTTCATCACGAGCATATACATGAGAGGCTATGTTTGAGCCATACAATATTTATAAGGTCATTCCCAGTCCCAGTGGTTTACATAAATCTAGTTTACCAATAGTAGTCGGTGAGTTCCCAGGAGGTCCCATTGCTAGCCGGTCATCCAAAAGCCGCTAGCTTTGTCCCCATGCACTAAGTTTCATAGAGTTTTTAAAGCCATGCTTACTATGCGCCATAATAATAAGTACGGGGAGGTACGGGACCAAGCGAACAATAGGTGATTACACTTTCGTAACCTGTTCTCTATTCTTATTCCCCATGCCCAGGAATGAGGTAGTGCTTCTAAGCAAGCGTATTAACTATTTGATTTACAGGAAGGAGTTGGATGTGTACCTGTCTGTTCTCATTACACGGTGTCAGGGGGTTTTTGCCACAAGGAAGAAGGATAGGAAGCCAATGGGACTAATCCAATCCACCATATGTATATGGAATATGTATGTATGGGATTTACTACTCCTGTGATCCATGTGATCCATAGGTCTTCTGCTGTGTTGGGTGTGGTGGAACCGAACATGGGCCATTGGGAACTACTACTGCTGCGATAGTTAAGCTAGGTTCCGATAGTTAAGGGTGTGTGAGACCGCTTCATATGCCTCCTCCTAGGTATATACTAATATACTATTAGTAATAATATCGGGAGCTAGATCTAATCCGTTATAAAGATTCCCAGGCTACTACTCTGCTGCTACTAAAAGGTAAAATATAGGTATGATCTCATATGTATGTGATTATTCCAATCAAAAAAATATACTCCACTAATATGGGGCTGGTAGGAGACCCAGGTAGGTAGGTTAGGTGGTTAGACACTTCCGGTACTACTACTCTTACTCCATGTCCGTTGTAAATATGCCAGTAAGTGCCAGGTGGTTTCTATGCACTAATCCATTGTAACAAGAAATCAATATACATCGATATACGAGATCGCACCTATACGTCCTTGCCTAAGTCCCCCTCCTTAGTTCTAGTTCTAATTAGGTGTAGTTCTGAGAATGACTGTGCTGTCTAGTGTAGACCCATTGATAAAAGCAGCCTTTCAACCTACCTCTTTCAACTTGCTATGGGGCGCTGCCTTTACCTGGGACTCTGCAACTATATAGCCCGCACTGTAAAAAGCCATCGCTGCTAGAAGGAAGGTCATTGCTGCTCTAGTTAGTCCTTGCCTTCAGGTCATTTCCGAGAGAAGTATAGCTTCCAAGTGACTAGTTCATGCTGACCTTTGCGCATACTGCCAAACCAACAACTACTACGGTTTATGAGTGGCACGTACCTCCTGGCAATCCGTGTGTGTAGGCATGGTGCTCTATGTATAGTAGTACCTCAGTGTCCGTATCGTAAGTTAGATGTAAACCAGAATTCCGTACGTACAACCCCGTAGGGTACAGCTATATTGGTTCTGGCAGTGTGTCTTTTAAAGGGCGGCGGCCTTTTGAAAGGGAAGTATTGACTATTGACTATTGGCTATTTAAAAGTACGAAAAGACAATGATTGGAAATGACTGGCTCTAACCACTGTTTCTCGGCACTGACATAAATCAATGACTATCAACTATCAGCAGCAATAACCTTCGGGTAGCTATGATTGTCTATGATCTGGCAATGACCTACTCCTTCTTTCAGACATTGGCAATGAAGGTCTCCCAGGTATGATTTACCAGGTATTGGCTACCGTCTCATATACTGGCTATAAATATATTGGCAATCGGGTATTGGCCATTGGGAATGCCCCTATACAAGTTAATGGTTAAAACGGGGGCTCGCAAGGCTCATTGGTTCACATTATATCGTTTAATTATTTCTCGTCCCGTTACAAGTTATCGCTACCAGATTGGTCCGAGTCACCTCTTCCGTTCCTTAACAAATTTTGTTTCCAGACAGAGACCCCGTTCTTTAACGAGTTATCGCTGCCATATTGGGTGAAATTAACCTTGATATTCACCTTGCTTGCTGCTGCTAGTTGGTTCCTCGACTGACTCCCGGGCCGCCATTGCAATCATTGTTTATTGGATCAGCTGCCTTCAATGATGCCCTCCTTTTATCATCCGTATGATTTTTACCTTGCAACATTCCCCGCCTTAGTGTTATCTATCTCTTCGTTCCCTTGCCAAATTATTTGTAACTAGTAAAATAGGAGTAGGATATATGTTGCCTCCGCCTATAGATGGTTAGCCATGATATGCGCCGCCTATAGAGATGTTGTAGCTGTGAGATGTAGAGCATTTGGTGCCCAGTAATAAATATTCATCTTAAATATTAATTTATACGGCATGCGCCCTACTAACCTTTAATACTTACTTGTTACATGGCTGGGTCGGTAGGACATGGTAAAAAAGGGTATAAAGTAAAGTTATTTTTATAAATTATACAGTGGCTTTGATAGACCCTCGTACGACTCGTTCATTGGGTACGCGAAGGAGCTAAATTGCTTCATAGGGTCTAGTTCGTTGGAAGAACAGATGTTAAATGTTTTTAAAAAGCAGGTTGATCAATGGAATATAATAACCTAATGGATTCAACGCAATATGATGCACTGGGACCTATAAAAGGAATTAATTATTTATATGTATTTACAGTTATCCCTCAACTATTGGACCCGCAGGGTTATCCCCTTACTATCGGACCTTATACCTTCCTCCTTGCAACCTCCTTCGATCACAGCCTATCTCGGACTTTACAAATCTTTAAGTCAATTTGCCCAGCAATTCATGAAGCGAAGGTCGAGTTACAGATACAGATAACTACCTTCAATATACAATTTAAGGCGGACCTTTTAACTAACCTCCAGGCAATTACCTATTATACTTAGACTTGACATACTGCCAATAGTAGGTAAGGGAACATAACCAGAGATACTTTAGTTATAACCATAAAATTGACAGTTTTCACTTTCGCGCTATATCGGAACAAACTATGGGGGGAATAACATCATATTTATGAGTTATCCCCGGTAAGCACATCATAGGGCTTCACCATCTTCGTAGCTATTATAATGAAATCAGGAGTGCTTCTGCCTCACTAAGACTTACTCATAATTACGGTATCTATTCATTATTAAGGAGAGCATCCACCCTTGATGATATCCCCTTTCCTAAAGCGATCCTCCTACCTATAGGCCTGCCGTTGCTTGCTCCTCTGCCAGAGTGTGGGGGCATCAAAATAACTTACCCTTAGCGAGGTTCAAGAAAAAGCGAACAGGAAAAAAAGAAAAGAACAAGGAGCAGGCACGAGGCTGCCGAACCACACTGCCGAAGACAGCAAGAACAGCCCAAGGCCCACTATAGAGAATGCCCTGAAAAAGCCTAGATACTTGAGATTGCCTTACCATTATTTGCCCTGCGAACTTGCAAACTTTTATCACTGGAGATCCACTAGATGCCGAGGAACAATTGATTTTTGACGATTACCTCAGAGAAGAGACTAGATAACTTGCTTGTACACCTACCTGATAGAGCAAAGAGCTATAGCAATTCACCGGTGATAAGGGTAGAAGGTCCTAATTCGATTAGGTCTCATACTAGGGCAGTAGTTTCAAATTCATAACGAGTATCCCGAGCAAGGCTCGGCCAGGACAATATTAATTACTCAATATTTAAAAGTAAGTGTTATGTAAGGCTGGTAATGTGCATCTATCCGAACGTGACCAATGCTCTCTCCCTCCATCATATATACTAAGTAGGTTTAAGGAGTAAAGTATGATAAACAGAACAGGCGCGCTTACTTACGTGCTTCCTGCCTAGTCAAAAGTTATAATCGAGTGTCGTGCTCCAAACGGTAGGAAAGTAGAAACAACCAACCTGAATGAGGGTGTATAATCAACTGCACTACTTGATTTCATACCGTCTATTGAGTTAAAGCCTGTGAAAGAATATAAGATCGTGGCAACAACACGAGTAACTAAATTTATCCCATTTAGGTTATCGCTCGCTGTTAGTAACTGGGGCTTGAGGTGCAGGCCAGGGTAGGTAAAGTGTAGGCTGGCAAGGTTCGGTCGTAGGCTGCATGGAGTTTTAGTTCCCAAGGATGAGTGCATAGGCTGTAAGGTATAGGGATGAGTTTACCAAGTAGGAGGTTGATGAGGCATTGTTAAAGGATAGTCCCAAGAGGTATGAATCTTAGGTTACCAAGGAAAGCCCCCCCGGTTGGGTGGGAATAGAGAAATAAAGAGTAAATAACTTAGTATGTTTAAAATAAATAATTCTATTAGTTTACCAAGGGTGAGTGTAAGGTCCCAAAGCGAAGGTCTGATGCCATAGGTTACCTGGGGTAGTCCCAAGGCATAGGGAGGAGGAGAGTCAAAAGTATATTCCCAAGGCGATATGGCTGAAGGTTAATTCATAGGTTCTATTTAGTAAGAGGGTAAGTCTGAGGTTCGCAAGGCTCAAGGTTTAAAAGCTCAAAGGTAAGTTGTCTGTCGGGATAAGTATGAATTTAAGTCTCGAGGGCAGTGTATCTATCTGTCTAGGCCCGGTAAGTAGGAACACGTAATGCCAGGTTGTAAGGGCACTGCACTTATTTATTTTCTTGTATCTGTAGATGTGGGCAATCCAATCAATATCAATCTATCCACTCAGGGCAAGCAGTGGAGCAGTGGAATTGGCTTCCTTACTGGGCAGGTGCCTTACGTGTGTCCTTTGTGGGTGTCTTACGTGACCTGTTCATATCCAATCCGTTTAACTCAATGGATATGAATGAGTACTCAACATGTAACCTAATCTAACCTAATTGTGTAACCTCTACAAACCTACCTCTACGTATACCACCTCTATGTGTATCTTTAGGAGTAGTCCGGCCCCTTCCCTGTGGAGTAGGCCCTTTCCCTGTGAATAGGCCCCTTTTATAGCCCCTTCAATTAGTCCAGTCGAGTAGCCAAGCCTTAAAATACACTTGCTGTAGTCCACATGCACTCAGAACTATTAGCTGTAATGCAACTCTCCCATTTCAATTATACTCCAAGCATAACAGAATAGAACTAACTGACCGGGGTCGTTGACTCCACTTTCTTTGTTCGGGGAAAGATGCTTTTTATTTCCTTGCCCTCGGAAGGACAAGCGGCTTCGCACCTTATTATTTTTATTATTATTATTTATTTAAAACGCGCAGCGTGCCTGTACTATAGCACCCTATTTAGCACTATGCCCCAAGTTGAACCATCAATTTAACTACTATGCTACTCTTCCCCCTACGGGGAAGAGGGCTCGTACCCTCGCTCCTCAAATTGCGAATCCACATATAGGCTTTGCCATTCCATCCATCCAACAGAAAATTTATTCCAAGCGGGAAAGAAAGGGTAAGGTCTAAGTGATCCAAGCCCAAGCCCCTCCCCCTTTCCTTAATGAATTTACCACTTTTAAAATACCAGGGTCAGTAAATTGAAATTACCCAATACTTATCATATGCCACCTTTCTGTACTGAATTTACCATCTCGATAGGTATTTTATTGCTCGTCCTTCCGAGGACAAGGGTGCGTTCGCACTTTTTATCATCTTGAGTCGGGACTGCTATGAACCTTTTACCTTACCCTGCCTTGCTTTTCTTAGTATCACGTATGAACAACGTACGTATAGGGTAACATATTATATTCTGTTTCGGCCGAGCTTTGACAACAATATAGGATTCATCAATTAGCGGGTACCCACTGCATTCTACGAAGTGCTTCATGAATGCTTAGGAGCTACAACTAGAAGCTTACACGGGATGGAACGGGGGGCATCCCATATAGCTTTTACTGCCTTCCATACAGCTTTCACAGGCTTCCAGACAGAACACACTTGCTTGAGTAATTAAATGTTGTAGCAGCTGCTCTCTTACTCCACTCCGTGCCTTTACTTAAATGCATGGCCACCTGTTCTACCAGACCTTTCACTTACCCTAGAGATGGAGGAGTCCCTCACCCATTGATTCAGTCAGCAGCCAGTAATACTAAAGTAGATATGGCATGCTATGAAACTTTTAACCCCTTAGCCTCCTTGTTTCATACAAAACTATTAAGTATTTACTCTTTATTTCTCTATTCCCACCCAACCGGGGGGGCCCATCAGAAGACCTAGATTTGTTAGCCAGTACTAGCTTGACCACTTGATAATTGAAATCCTTAGAAGGTACGGCTATTAATAAAACTTATACGGGATGGGATGGCATATATATATATTATATATAACTTACCTGATTACTCCTTACTTCTTTTTTTTTATAACTACCTTCGCACTATAGACTTAGACCTGTAGCCTTCACTTGATGAATTAATCCGAGTAGGTACTGCTGCTACAGACTTAGATTATAAGGACCAAATGGATCACCTTACTCTTTCCCTTTATTACTGCTTTAACCCTACCTTTGTTTAGAGAGTGCTGCCCGCCCTAATCACTTGATTCAGCTAGGCAATTGTAGATACGGACGACAAAACTATCCTTCTCTTGTCGGGACGGGATTAACAACCCAGCCAGCCAGATACAATTAATGAATGAGATTGCTCTCCTTCCCCGATGCTTAGAGCTCCTCATTGTTTCTTATTCTATACGATCTTCAACTTTTGTCTTTATCTTCTTGTCTTCACCACCTCCCCTTTACTGAACGACTGATACTTTTCTTCGACCTTCTGACGAATACCTGGACTGCTGCTTCGTTTAACCTTCCTTCCAACTTCTACCTTTTCTGCTTTGTTCAACTAATCCGGGCAACAAACGGGACGCACGCTAACTGAAAATACCCTCCCCTTCTCCGGAATTGAGATGATGCTATTGTTTTTCCATCCTTATTCAGCCAACTCCCTATCATGCATGCAGCGGTCTCATAACGGGTATCCCCGGTTGATGTAGGCCGCCATGGGTTCATGAAGATTCGGAGTCATATGGAGTCCGCAGGGATTACGATCCGAGAGATGAATTAATTGAAAATGGATTGACTCACTCCGACCGATAGGAGTCCTTCTGCCTGTTCTATATGAATGAGAGTTTATTTAGATCTATTACTATGGATCACCAATCTTACAGAGAAGGCCCTCATCAAGGCGGGAGATAGGCTTTTACACTTACACGAACTAGGAAAACTTTTTACATTATGCTTGTTCGATGATGAATGAGGTTTACTCCCATATTAGGTACAATTAGGGACCTGCAATTAAGTACGTGTTACAGATACGCATTTACTGTTACACATTATGTTACACAATCGAGCTTTACAAGTATGGTTCCACTACGAAATATGGGTTGGCACAATGAGGTGGAGTTAGGCTGGTAGTTAGTAAGTTACGGGGTGTCGTCAACGAACTTAAGGCCTGGACACTCGCAAGAAAGAAGAGGCCTTTACACAAGAGATAGGCCTGCAGGACACACAATATAGGAACAGAGCACGGTCCCAACAATTATCCTACCCAGGAAGAAGCTCTAACGCTTTACCCCTTTCCGTTCACCCATGCTGTTCTTTAATGTTAGTTATGTTATTTATGTTCACCCATTCCCGCTTTCTGTTCAATACGCACCTGCCAACTACCCCGGTTCATATAGAGCCCCTGGTTCATAGTGACTCCCTCTTTTTTACCTTTACCGGTGAAGGCTCTTCCTCCTCCTTCTTCTTTAGCTTACATATTGAAATATAATTTTTGAGGATCATACGCAAAGGAAGGGTCTAAATAAATATCCAAATATAGCTGGCAAGCCAAAGACTGAGCCTAAAAGCAATCGACGACATCCTGCCCCTAGGGAAATGACATGACAAGGCATAGTTAAGTAATAAGAAAATAGAATTGAAGTCCCCTGATGAGGATTTACTGGTCTTCTCTAAAGATGAGGATAATTTATTGCTTGCTTTTTTTACTTCCCGGGAGTAAGGCAGCTGGGGTTGGACAATGGAGATGGAGGTTTAGCCAAGTTGCCTACAGACAATGTAGATGTTACCCATCCATGGAGAGGAAAAGTTCCACATCATTTGCTGAGAAGATAAGTTACCCATATCCCTCCAGACGGGGCTTAACCCTACGGAACCTAAGTTCCTACAGCACCAGCCAACTACTAGTAGTAATAGCTGTGCCAATAAATAAAAGTTTATCATAGCCAGGAAGGAATCGGGGGTACAGCACTAAGGCTGACTATGCTGCAATCTACCTGTTCCACCAACTTTACTTGTTCTTTACTTTATACCTTTTTGTTTTTAATGTCCAAAACTTACTTACAACGTTGTACGGACTTCATTCAAATGGAGAGAGCTGTTGGACAGGTGGGAATTATTCGGTACAGCATTGCACCAGCGTTTGAAAACACTTGATTAACTAATCTTACTTGTACAGCATTGACCTAGCTTTGTATTATGAATACGCTTCATAACCCAAGCACCCCATCTCTTCTCACTAAAGGCAGTTGTTCTATCATATTTCCGGATGGTTCCTCTGAAGCAAGCAACAAAAAGATCGTTATTCCGTATAATTTGAATCTAATTCAACGGGGTATCGAAGCTATAGGAAATGGCCTGGGACGGCTATGGGAATGATTGGGCCGGGACTCACTATTGGTAGCACTTTTTAGTGGAAAACACTGGGGAATGAACCAACCGGTATGGTCTAGATTTAATAAGGGGACTTCATCGATTCCTTGCTTTCAATCCGCGGAGACCTAGTCGAGTCGAGGGAGGGAGTAGTGATGCCTCCACCAATGGATGAAGTCAGTAATACCCTGTTGGGTAGGCACTCTTAGCCTACCTTCCCTTGGTTTACAAACTACCCACCTGAATAAAAAAAAAGAGATCTGCCTTCTTCGCTATACTACGAACTTTATTAATCAGGGTGCGGTGGGGACCACTCACTATTACTTTAATTTAAGAGCAGCTGATACGATACTCTTAATCAATTATAACACCCAGAGCAGAGAACGCTCATTCTAGAAATAGAAAACCTCACTAACTCACTTTCAGTTTATGCCTGCTGCTACCCCACCTTTGACCAACTGAATTACTATTCCTGATCTCTCTCTATACCATTTATTCCATGAATCAGCAAGAGAGACCACTATTATCTTCTCTTATAAGGAAGGGCTACCGCATCAATAAACTTACCCTTATTATTCCATCACATAGTACCCCCGCCTTACATTAGTTATACCACTTACAGAACACTTGCTTGAATATACTGAGGTACCAACATAGCAGCAGGACAGGGGGGATACTTTTTTACTTCGGTGATTCGAGTAGTGACTACGGGGTAGGTGGGCTGTATGGTATTGTTTCGATCTTCGTTCGTATTAGGTGTCCCTTGCTGCTCCAGCTCTCCCTCTAGCTAACGGGGCGGCAGCCTCGGCTTAATCTCTATGAGAGGCAGGATTGAATCATTTGCTTCATGGCTGAGCCAATCGGCTTGCCGGCTGATACTTTTTTTCCAGGTAGAATCCGAGTAATAGATGCTTTGTTTGTATCCTACGCACGCTCTACACTACGAAAGAGAGTGTAAACCCAGTTTGATTATTACTGATTTACCCTCCGACGCATAAACCGGAGCAACAGGCTTTTCCCCTCCTAAATTACTATGCTTTTAAACAATTGAATAATCCATGTTCGTTTTTCAATAGATGGACTATGATGGCTGGTTGAATGCAGATGGATATTATGGCTTTCAGCTCGGGAAGTGGGTCGAGGGATGACTGGAATGAAGCGTGACGAAAAGAAGGAAGCTTGCATGTGTCTGTCTTCGTTTTATCGTGTGGAAGGAAGGGAAGGTGGAGCAAAATACGTTTGATAGTCTAGGTAACGAGACCAACCGAATGCGCCTAACTGCATTCGTTCCGCTCCGTCGAATTATTGATCCCCCGTTTCAATCCCAGTGCTGGACTTTATGGGTGTATTCTTGATCCAATTATATGTTTTTTTTCATCAGAACGTAGACTAACAAATAAAAGGATACTTTTTATTTCTTCCGGGGAAAGGCGTTGAACCACCAATAAGTGGTGGCATGGCATTATGAAGGGTTAAATACGGTGTGTGCCAGCCCTTGCTACCTTCGGCCTCGGCATCTCTCTTATATCTCTCCCTTCCCTCCTAGCTGGCCTCATAAGCCTGCTTTCCTTCTCGCTACTCCGCTTCGTGGCCCCTTTTCCCTAATGTTCCTGGTCGTTCTGGTTATTTCCCATTATTATTATTTCTTAAATGCTTCTGTGATCGGCGAAGGTTTTTCAAATCGACCGGAACAACCCCAACCCAACTCGCTGCTTTAAATAGGGGTACTACACGACCGACCGGGCCATCCACGCTTAGGCCATCCCAAAACCTTGAACGTGCATAAAGATGCACACTCTGACCAGCCACTCCAAACACCACTACCCCTGGATAACCGCACAAAAAGAAACAACACTGCAAAAACCTGTGACAAGCTTGAGGACCGAACTAACAAAAACCATCGGCGATTTGAACCACCCATTGAACCTGAAAGCACAAACTGACGATTACCCAGCGTTACGAACTAAACGTGGTGCTACCCTTACGAATCATTTGTATTGAGTTTATTATGTGCGAATAGACTGTGACAATCAACTGACCCAAGGGAACATATTTCATTTTAGGCCCACCACCCTTATTCCGCCGGGATAGAACGGGTGGCGTCGATTGAAATATGATGAGAGAAGCTATTTGCGTATGATCCTAAAAAGGGTATAATAATTATATATATAGTAAGTTTTTGGTGTGATGATATTGCTATGACTCACTCACAGTGTTGAAAATATCCCCCGTCCCTTGGTAGCACCTCTTGGTAGCACCTGTTTGTTCACTGCACATAGCCCCCTCTCCCTGGGTCTACCCTAGCTTCCTCTCCCCTAACCCTAATGGTCTGAACCAACCTTCCCTCCCTGAAGACTCTAGCTCTTCCAAGAAGACCCTTCCTTTCCTTTGCGTCTGATCTCTCATTGTGAATCAACGTAAGTAAGCATTATCATTGCATCCAGTGCTGTTTGTAACGACGACTCATCCCCAGTAAAAAGTTTCGGCGATGAGTCCTTGCCCTCGGAAGGACAAGCGGCTTCGCACCTTTTTAAGTAATAAAAAATTATCCTTCACTCTTCAGCGATGTCATTTTTGTGTCTACAATGGGGTCTGGTTCCGACAGCATTTGTTAGTGGGAAAGTTCAAGTTGTTAGTATAAGTTCCAAAAGATTAGGTTAAAAAGAAAGGTTCATCCTTTGCGAGTATGAGGCTCTGACACATTTTGTGAGGGACGTTTATTAGTAGCTCGCCCCCAAAAGGGCGAGGGACGAAGGTTCTCTTTTAAAGAAAAGGGTCTCCTTCCTTTGTGAGTAGCTGACCTCTTTGGTGAGTAACGAAAGATCCTTCGCGATAAGGCTCCGACTAACCCAAATTTCTTTTCCCAGCAAGCAGCAATCGATAGCAGCAGAAAGGTGTACTGCGGCCTATCGGTTATCATATCCCTAGTTATTTCTTGTTGTTTTCGTAGAGTTCGAGAGAGGTATAGGGTATATAGTTTGGAGGGTTCGTTCGAGGGTTTAGGCATGGGTGCTATGGTCTAAGGTATCCTGGTAAGGTCTCTTTACGAGGTATCCTGACGAGTCTTCTTTCTTGGATCTACTCTTGATCGACACCTGTAACTGAGTGCATCGAAACCTGGCCTTGACTATTAGCAAAGACTCCTAGTGCATCGACTCTTGGCATCGACTGATTGACACCTGGCTTTCCTTCACGCCCGAGAAAATAAAAATAAGGACTTACAGTTGGGCCGCACGGATTTTCATTGGGCTTATGGTCTGGGATGGCTTGGGACGCTCGGTCGGGCTTATGGGGACTGGTGGGCTCATGGGCACGACTTACCAGGCTAGGCTAGACACAGCCATTGTCAGAGGGTCCATAGCCAATAGTAGGTCATCCCCAGGAGGAGGTGATCATTATCATTAGCCCATCAGTGCCAGTAGGTCATTGCTTGAAGGCATTGCCGATAGCCAACAGTCAAAGTTTAGGTAGCCAAATTACTCGATATTACCCACTGCTGCCTACCGAGGGAGTATAGGCCGTTTATCAGTCCCAGCCAGTGTGGCTTATCATCCACAAATATCTAAGCAGCATCATTGCTTGGTCAGCCTTTACCTCATAAACTGATACATTGCGTGCGGGCTCATCAAACATTTATCCCCCATACCCAAAAGGAGGTGTGCATGAACAGTTTATATTCCCCATGCCCCGGAGGTGCTGGTTAATTCAAAATAGTTACCTGTTCTTTTTAACACGTGCCCAGTTAGTTAGGTTAGTCAGAAAACCCCCCACCCAAATATAAAAATTAAGGTCAATAGTCAAGGTTCTAAGTGCCTGCCCCCTTCCTTATCTTCTGGCAATAGTGCCTAAAATAGGCAGTTCTTACGACCCAACAACAAGTGGTTACTGCGCACATTAATAAAGTAGGCTGAATCAGTTATCGTCCCTCAAAACAGGGTTTGTATAGTGGTACCTTGAGTCTGTGTCTAGGCCTGAATTTTGAAAGGTAAGCCTGTCTAACCAATGCTTTTCTAATTGAAACACGTGAAGCAAAAAGGTTAAGGCTTCGTGATAAGATCTCCATCTATATGAAAACCCGGGGCTTCATATATAGATTCTTCGTGGGTGCACTGAATGACAAACTTCAAATAAGTCCGTAGGTTATCAAACAGTTACTGTCTTTGCGGGGATGATGGCTATAGCGGGGTAGAGGGCTTCATACTTACAAACCATAGATAGCTTTATGAATTTGTAATTCATTCTATTATGTTATTACATTTAATGCATTACTTTCTTTGTGGGCCTTCGAAATAAAGAACAAGCACGCTGCCCGTTGAGAGAGCGCTAGAAGAAAGGAAAGGAAGCGGGCGGGACAAACACAGACAGCACGGGGCGCCTTTTTGTTGTGAAATAAAAAAAAATATAATGGGGGCTACATCGTGTGCTACTGCCATGTGCTTAGAACGATTTTATTTTTAAATATGAGGTTCTTACACTGGCCTAATTTGTTATTTAGGTACTATTTATAGAAAGGGGTCCATTTAACCTACGCCTCTACGCGAAGCAAGGGAAAAGAAAATGAGATAGATTTTTGGAAAGCATAACAAAACGCGAGGCGCGCAGCTTAAAAATCCAAGACCTAGCTATAAAAAGTCCATTCCTCGATAAGCTCATTTCGTATTTCGGGTTGGTCCATCCAATTTAGGGTCTCTGCTCTACGGACAGAGCTATCCCACCCAAGCCCTCGATAGCTCTCGGATTGAAAGCCCCTTGCTTTCAACTTATAGGCTAGGAAGAAATAAATTACAGGTCTTATAAAGTAAGTGGGAAGTTTTAGACCACATACCGGCCGTTACCTTAGTTAAGAGATATCGAACGTGTCAGTCATTATAGACCAGAGGGAACGGCAGGAAACACACAACTGCTGTTCTACTTATATCTCGCAACGCACACCACCATTTCATTATATACCGGGCAGGGGCAGGCACCAACGACAACAAGAAAGAAGGGGCGCTTTCTTTTAGGTCTGTCATTGGTGGAAAGGAAAGTGCTTTTCCTGTGCTTGGGTAGTTTCTAATGGGTGCTAGTAAGGTAAGGTCAGATAAATGCAGGCAGGTGGGAAGATATATCAATCAGTAAGCAGCAAGGTCGAGATAAGTTATTTGGTTTGGTGCTCCTATTGTTTGTTTCGCGAAGCAGACTCATCATCAATCCAATTGATCGTTGCTCTTGCCAAGCTAAGCGGCGGAATCGTCGGTCGGTCGGGTGGTGTCGTCTATCCACACGTTCTAGCATAACGGGTGGTTCTATAAGTTGTATCGTCACGGGTTGGATGGAATAGGGACAATCAACAGAGTGTTCCGTAGTGTTAAGGTTCAGCGGATGTAGGAACGCCATCGTGTTTCTTCCATATGCGTAAGTGAGGTGGAGTGTCAAGGGTAGAGTTAGAGGGTTTAGAGTAGAGGTTTAACCCTCTCACTATTAGAACTCATATTGAAACGGGAAATAAATGAAAGTAGAAATAAAGCTAAGCATTGAGTGCATCACCACCTGGAGACACTTGGCCGCCATCCAACCTAACCAATTCCTAGCAAAGGAGCCTATGAAGGGCAAGACCTATTGAACCTATCGAGGTAGGAAATTTGCTTTAATAAGGAAGTTCCAAGGATAGGATCCAATGGCTGTCTCTCCGAATATGTGATGACTAAGAGAAACTTAAAGTCTAGGGGTTTGGATGACCTGAAGCTTGTCCTCCTGTCAGGGTCTGTATCGTGGGACCTTCGGTATGTATGTGTCTAGGCCTGAACCAGCCCACCCTTATTTCTGTAAGTAAGTATAAACCTTACCTTGTTGGATCACATTTATAAAACAAATTACTTGTCCTCTTAAATCCACGTCTTTTTCGTGGCAAAAAGGGGGTATCTTAGTGAATTTCCCCACTTTTACAAGGCGTAGAATTGATAACTCTCACTTCGTCCCTCCACTCTTTAATTTACCACTTTTACAAGGAGCAAGGTACGAGCCTAAAGCCCGACCTAAGAAGGGCAAGGCACTTATACTTAGGCTTATCCATTCCATCCAGCGATCCAGGACCCCATACGCCAGCTGTCCACGCCTTTCGATCGGGGAGATTAACTAACGAAAGTAAACATAAAAAGACAAGGATCTCCACAGATCGAACAAGAAGAATGAAGATTAATAGGAGAGGAGATAAGGAGATCAGAAGCAGCCGTAGAAGCCGTAGAAGCCGCCATATAAGCCATCAGAAATGCCATCATAGAAGCCAGCTATGAAGCCGGAAGAAGAGAAGGCTAATAAGCCACCAGAGAGGCCAGCGAAGCTGGAAAGGGAGAAGCTAGAGGGAATATCAATCCTGGAAGCCAAGAAGTTGGAAACAAGAAGCCCCAGAAGATACAGACGAAGAGCCAGTAATTTTCAATAATATGAAGGGTGGGTTCCTGTGAGGTATAGTAAGGTGGTGGTTTTTACTATGGCTTTATCTCAGTATGAGGTGGGATACGTTTATAAATTTTTGTCCATGTTGTATGGGTAAATTGACTAATGAGTTACCTGATGTTAATGTATATATTAGATTATTTCTCTCTGTATATGCTTCCGTCTGTTATTATACAATACATGTTAGTGTTTTTGATGGTGATGCAGTAGTTTTCGATCTGTCTATCTGCTCAAAAACGGTAACCGGGGTAAGCTCAACATGAAGTGTAGTAATTGTTAGTACAGTTTAGTGATAGTTAAAGTAGTTAAGTATTATATAAGGTTAGTTAGAGTATGAGTTCAGTAGAAGTATAGGAGCGACAGAGATAGAGCCGAAGTAAGATATAAAAGTAAGTAATAGCCGTATAGGTTTAAGTTCGAGGTTTTTTATAGTTGTGGATTCTTTTTATATTGAAAAATTAGTTGCATTTGATTGTTGGTTAAGTATGAGGAGTTCCTTAATATCTATTCTATTCTATTTTCAATTAATTAAAATCTAGTTTCTATATTAATAGGAAAGTATCAGTACAGTATAAGGAGAGTATGAGTTCAGTCTAATAAGTGTGATAGCCTTTGATTTTAAATGATATCAAGATGAGAAGAAGCATAAGTAATTATTTATCCCGTTGCTGTTTACCCCTTACTCTAACCTCTAATCTTGCCTCACCTCAGAAGCAGAACCAGTTGAACCATTACCAGCCTACACAATGTTGGGCACTTGCACTTAGACCATTAGGATATCCGCCTACTTTAGAAATAGGCTTTTGGATGGGATGATGGACAACTGTTGAATTGTTGGAACTGCCTTCTTGAATTAAGGAATTACTCCTATAATTTAGATATTGAGTTAGTGGGGCTTGGGCACTTTTAATAACATTACATAACGCGCTAGGCGCGCACGCATGTAGAGTAATAGCAATAATAATAATAATAATGCTTGTACGTATATCTACGTATATAATTAAACTCCTGTAATTGAAATTGGCTATGATGATTGTTAAGCTAACAGGTCCTTCCTGTGTTGACCCCACCCCGTCCCGTATAACATGTGCCCGGATCGCGGCCCGACTTTATCACTATGGGCCTGACTAACCTCATCGGACAATACCTATTCCCAGGGACTTTTGGAGCAAGTGACAGGCCCTCTTCAGCCCAGGTCCTCCACTACTAAAGGAAATCCTGTTGAAAGCAGCTTCACCCCAGTTTCGCAGCCAAGACTAGTCGAGGATATAGGGGGATTGCCCCTACTAAAGGTTCTGCTCTGTGTATCGTGACCTAAGCCGAGGGTATAAGCGATGCAAGCGTAAGCAAAAAGGGGTGGGGCTTATTAACAAAGCGAAGCGCTACGATCATAATGGTAAGTTATCTATCCAACCAACCTCACTCAAGGTTCGAAGCTTCTGTCCTTCTTAAGCGATTCACAAGGGTAACTATTCCGGTGGATCTCTGTAAGCGTTTCTCCATCAAGGGGGCGGTATGAACCAACCAAGGTCAAGGTGGAAGTATATTTTTGTTCTGCTGTATAAAACCACCATTGCTACTGCCACTTAAAAGCGCTGTCCATCCAAGGCAACTGCCCTTTCCAAGTCCAATCTCCAACCAAACTAACCAGGGCCAAACTAACCACCACAATTCCATTAGCACAACCCAAAATTGCCGTCGGTGCCACCACACTTGGTATCAAAATATAACAGTTGACGTAGATCACTATCTTATTTTTAGAATAACGGGCTATCGTGCCACTTCATAAACTAACCTCACTAATGGGGTCCGTGTTAAAGAGAACAGGATAAAACCATCCATCCATAGGATAACCACCCAAAACCTACCCAACTACCCACCTACAAGTATGATTGCGCAAGAAGGTACTGTATTGATTTAATATCCTCTTATCATTTCCAAAAAGACTAGCCAATGTTTTTTTCTCATCAAAAGTGGCTCCCCGTCCATTTGCTCTAAGGGGTGGTAGGTCGTAAGAAGCCTATCCTTATCCTGTTTAACGTATCCAAACTCCAACACCTCTGAGGAAGGACCAGCAGATAAAAATTATCTCATAGAATAGCATCTTCCGGTGGTCTAAGGCATTGAGTGGATCGAGTAGCGGGATCGACTGCATCGACACCTACCGGGCTCGACTAGCGACAAAGAATCTTGGCATCGGCAGCACTGGTGTTTGTCAATGAGGCGTGTGATCCTATCTTCACAGGTGCATTGTAAGTAATGATCGCCATGGCATCCAGTCCAGGTAGTAACGTGTGTTCCATAGCATTAAGTGAGTTCGAGCGAGATCAAGGTATCTGTTTCCATATAGATAAGGGTCGAGGTTTCTCTGTATGGCTGGGCAGGGTGGGGCTATGTCTGGCAGCTATGACTGGCTATGTGGGGTGGCCCCTTCTCTGTGTAATGTCTGTCAGCTATGCGAGGTGGAGAGGGCGAGGGAAGAGGTATAGGTTATAGTATATAGTTCGAGAAATAGTTCGAGGTTCCAGGTTTATGGTTTCGTCGAGGTCAAGGAGGGTTATGTCTGGCAGCTCTAGGCAATAACCTCCTTTTATTGTTTACCACTGTCTATTGGCTGACCGGCTGGGCATGGGGCTATTGTTAATGACTGATTTACAATGAGCAGCTATTGGCAATGACCCTATGGCTGAGACTCAACCCGTACCTTCCCGTCCCGTACCTTCTTTCCGTACCTTCCCATGTTTGGTGGATGTGGATTCGGGAGATGTTTTCTGTTGTCTGTGGGACCACCTCTCTGTGGGATGAGTGCTGTAGCCAGCCCCCGTTGCACCATCCGGCCAGCGTCATCCTAAGAAGAATCAGTTTCAAATCCATTTCCCTTTCCTCTTCCACCCACTCAACATGGACTCTATCAGCAACTAACCAACATGTCCAAAGCTGTTCGGATGTTTAATAAACATAAGTAAGCATTGTTCATCCATTCAAGGTAGGAACAAATAAACGTTCCCATAGCGGTAAGTTGGTGGATTGAATGGTTATCCTGTGATGGGGGTGAGGATTGTCGCTACTGCTGCGGGCACAAATAATGAAACCAGCGGGTGGAGGGATGCGGATTACTTACGTGCTTCCTGGCTTTTATTACTGGCTGAAAGGAGGATACCGGGCGGGACGGCGGCGGCGGAGCAGGTCCAATTAGAATGGACGCTTCCGCTAGGCCTTCTATGCTTGCGTGGGCCAACAGAAGGAGCTTGGCTTGCTTGATTGATTGCGGGCGTACTGGGAAAAGAAAATCAGGCCGGATAGGAGTAGGAAGGAAAACAACAACCCGTGGCATGCTTTTACTTCCGCGCGCTATTATGGAAAAATGAAAATACCCGGCTGCGGCAGATCCGAAATAGCTTTATTTTAAGATTGATCGATGGAATACCTAATTCGGGGCAGGCACAAAAAGGTTGCACCAGATATTTTAAAAACCTATCATTATACATTTTAGCCTAAGAAAATAGACTCTTTTAGGAGGCCGAGTATAATCCTTCATTGGGGAATGCAATTTTATTTTATTCTTTATGAACATGGCCATTTCATAAAGTTGACCTATTAGAGGCGGGATGGAATCAGATGCTTGTTTAGCGCCTTGAGACTTGTTTACTTTTAGGACTTACGAAATCACCCGACGAAGAAGCTGAGCCCCAGGGCTGCGATAAAACGAAGCTGCTCGAACACCGACGGATACTTTATGCTTGCTCGCTGGCTAGGAGATAAGAGCCAGGGGATTTATTTTTAGAACTTGCTGGGATAATATGGCTGGATGCCTGGATGATAGTTACTGCCGGCTTGGATAAAGTATAAAGGGCAGGTGGGCGGAAGGCTGCTGGATTGATCGATCAATGGCCTACCTGGAAAGGGGCTGACAATAAGTTCGCTTGGAACAGATTTCACCGCTACGCTCCTCATTTAACATTCTTATTTATATTAACCTCGTTTTCTGGAACTACGACAATATTTGTGTTATAATTAATAGTTATTATAAAAAGGGAAATTGAATCTATTGGCTATGGAGGCTATTATGACAAGCCGGGGGGCTATGTCGTTGATATAAAAACCTACCTTACAAGGGAGGTTCTCTCATCTAGTAGTAGTGACAAAGAATACTGAAGCATCGCTGGTTTTTGTGTGACTAGGTTCTTTCAGCTATGGAATAACTTCTTCTCTCTTCTGTTCTTTGGTGGTAGAGGGGTCCAGCACTATAGATCCGGCGGCTAAGCACCACAGAGAGTAGAACTAGGAAGTAAGCTTATGCAGCACTTGCCGCTAAGCACATAGAGTAGTTAGAGCTGTAGGATTAGCTTATTCTGAACTAAAGCTATAAGCACCATATGTTTATTCAACAGGTTTTTCTTTAGAAAATGGATGGGTGCTATCACCTCAAATTGCAAAGTTAAGCATAGATAAGAAGCATCATATATTGGAAAGATAAGATGGGTAGTTAAAACCACGACTTATGTAGATATGTTATATTGTGCATATATTAGAATATCCTTCCTGCAAGCAAGGCCTGCTGTGCTGTCTCTACCAGGTGCTGCTTATTATGGGGAAGCCTATCTGGATGCACTAAAAAGCTACTAGTATGGCAATTAGGCACTGAGTATCAAACCCAGCATTTGAGTATTCAAATCAAGTATCCCGGGATCCAAACTTAGTAAGCAAGCCAAGTGTGGTTCTTTCTTTGCTTTGGCAAGAACGTATAGATGCGAAAAGTTCAATGTATAGATTATGCAAGTTTGGTTGAGCCTCAATCTTTGACACATCCACCCCTATATGAATGGGTGCTAAGGATTTCAATCACCCGGGAGGCAGATTCAATGTCTAGATTCCATTATCACATATGTATAAATTTGTTAGCCACCCTTCCTTACTACTTAAAAAAGTTACTACCTTTCCAAGCCCAGTTTTCAACGTTAGTTGTGGAGGTGTCATTGAGCTCCAACGTATAAGAGCACGCACATAGAGCTACCCCGGGATAGATATTGTGTATGTGAACACCAGTCGCAATACCCTACCTGTCCCAGGAGAGAAAGGAGGTGTATACGAGTTGAAGGCCCAGTTGAGAGTCAACAAAGACAAGTGTTAATTGCTTGCTTATACTTTTCCGCCCCCACCCAATAAATACTTAGGAAACAGGGTTGCACGAGGAGAGGAAGGATATGGCGTTGTCTATTGCAGAGAAACAAGCCTTAATAGAGTCTTCATTGGAGTGAATACCGTCGCTGTAGAGAACTAACTATTATACAAGTTTTGGAAAGGAAGATCTATTGGAGAGAAAGATTAAGTTGAAGCTTCAGACTCGGAGAGGAATAAGATTCTATGGGGGTCTCAAAACTTAACTCATTTTGCATATATTCTTTTATTGTACACACTTAGTCCATCACTTAGTTCCGTGGAGTGAAGATCGTCCTAATCGCATATATATATATATGTTTCACTTGCCCATAAGAGGTAGGTATCCATAGTCACCTTATCCTAGAGTCAAGACCAGACCGGGTTTCATAAGGACATTGCCTTGCTCTGGTACCTTAACATTAGGGTTAATAAATTCCCCCATGAGGAAGGAAAAGGAGCTCTATCGCTTCATCCATACGCACCCCACCTGATACTGCTTGCAGGCAATGTGGTTCATGCTGCTTTAACAGGATCCTCATTTGAATCCATCCGCAAAATAAGAAACAGGGCCTGAGCAGGACCTGGCAGAATTAGCATGTCCAGTTAGGTATTTTCAGCAATGGTCAAGTTAGGATGAAGGTCCCATTAAGGTAGTCAGGACCACATATATTCAGGACAGGAATCAAAAGGTTTATGACTTGGTAACCACCTTTATCTCCTCCGGAGGCAGAAAACCATGAGTCATTTACCTTATAAACCCTACCCTTCCATGGAACCAATAGCAGCAGATCATTTTTCTGAGCTGGTTATGCCGCTCGCCTTTAGGGCGGGGAATGACCCATAGCGCTGGTGGTATACTGCTTGGACTGCTGGTCGTGTGGAACTGCCGGTCGGGTGGGAATGCTTGGAATTATGCTGCTTAATAGTGAGTGGGTTTCACCCCCACACTATATGAATAGTGTGCGGGCTCCTAACGTCGCCCCGTTTGATAGCGTTTTTGGATCGACCGGAACAACCCCCCCACTTGGTGCTTATTTAAGATGGGAATATTCTAAACAATCTTCAACTGTTGGTCTTGGCATATATGTTATTTATTGATCCCACCTTTTTATTATGCCTGCCTTTCAGAGTAATTAATCTTCTTATTTACTTCCTTTCCAAAAACCCGGCAAGGTTCATCAGTGCTTACAGAATCAAACAAATTTGCTACATGCTCTGCGTGTCCTGGTTGATTGCTCGGAGGGAGGACCTAAAATGCCTTAACTAATTGGCCCGTAGCCTCCCCCACCAATAAAAATTCAGGTTTCTTTTTTCTATTTATTTAAGGCTTAGTACTAAGGTAATCTCTATAGATGTAGACAATGGGATATAACCTTTTGTACATAAGGCTTGAACTTGGCTTGAACTATCCTCTATGGCCTTAGGGCAAGTGTTCATATAACTGGACTAAGCTGGTCTCTGAAGGCTAATACCTAAGACTAAGGCAACTAGTATAGAGAAGGTCGAAGGCAGAAAGAATGGAAAAACCCATACAAGTTAAATAGGCCATAGAATAGTAACCGGGGGAGGAAGGTGAAAGAAAGTAAAGGGAGAGTCAAAGCAGTCAAGGGATAAAGATAAAGGATGGTAGGAACGAAGAGCGATTTATACTCTAGTGCGAAGAATAGCAATTCATAATACTAATAGCAGTAGTAGGAACAGAGATAGGAATATGAAGCCGCATGAGATCCTGAATAATAACCTTCGGATAAGGAATAATTGGAGAAGGATTTATTAATTATATGTGCGCGATCAATCCATCCATTCTGTCAAAATGTGGATCTGAATAGAGGGATGGGTAGGCGGTTGGCTCTTGTCTGGGGAAGACTTATCCTTTACCTCCTAATAAATTAGTTGGCTCATAGGGTAATGCTCATCCAGCTCCTTCCCCCCACCTCCTCCATCAAGTTGAATCCAATAAATAAAAGGCACATAGACTGGGTGCAACGTAGAGAAACATCGAAGGTATAAGTTTCCTATCTGAGCAGCGAGGGTGGGTGCCACTCAACGTAAAAGCAATTGACGGCATCCTACCTACTGGGGTAAACATAATGAAATGGCCTAGTTCAGTAAGAATAAAATAAACTTTAATCCCCGCGATGATAGATTTATTGGACCCCATAAAATTCAATCTTATTAATCAAGAATGGTGAATGAGGATACGAAGTAGGTGAGGAGGTAGACGAACCCTTCGTCCGAGGTACGAGGGCGATAGACGAAGACTGACTAAAGGAGAGGCTGTTTTCTATAACCGGGATCCCATCGGAGTAACCAAGTTGAGTAGCCAATTAGCCAGCCACAGTCGACAGCCACCAGCCCAGTGGATTAGCCGAGTCGAATAGCGCAGCAGCTAGCCACCACAGTTGAGTAGCCATGTCGAGTAGCCTCTTATCCAAGCCCAAGCGTGCATCCCAGGCAGGAGCATTCAAATGTTCTGTATTGGTAAGTGAGCTCGAGGTATACTTAGAGAGATTAGTTCGAGGACTTTGGTTTTGCATATAGAGGGTATAGGGTAAAGTTCTAGGTCGCTTTATAGGGTGTTTGGTTCTAGGTATAGGTCGAGGATTCAAGGTTCTAGGTCTCCTGTTTAGGTCTACTGTATAGTCTTCAATTGTCTGTCCGTGTCCCCACCCCTCCTCAAATACTATTAAGGCTTCCCTAATTCCTTCCGCCACTCCGACGGACTAGTGAAGCCGGGGTTGGACGACGAGAGATGAAGGACACCTGTTCAATCATACCTCGTTCACACAGATCCGACAGAGATATTGAAACCAGCGAATAGCTTCTATTTGAGTTACCTCCCTTCAGAAGAAGGAGATTTATACATGTACTTACCATATGAGCTTATCCCCAAATTACACCATTCCATGTTCTCAACAGACGAGAGAAGATAAAGAAGGTCCGTCCCCATTTCCCTGCACGAAAGACACTTATTCTTAGATCGGCAAGGACTCCTGGCTGGGAGGGCTACCTCCTACTATGATAATAAATAGATATTACTGCCCTCGGAAGGACAAGCGGCTTCGCACCTTGGTGATTACTATTTGGAGCACTGCGGGAGCATACCCCAACCAAAGTTCCCAACTTCTACTTTGAGTGAGTCCCGATTGTTGCAATAAATAGTTAAATCATAGGGATGGAATAGATATTTATCCCATCCCCTGTAGTGTAGTGTTGTAAAACTACGTTGTTTCCGTAAGCTCTACTACTTCCTTTAGTCCATCCAACTACTAGCTTAGAGTAAGTCCCATGGCACTTAATAGTAACTATCTTAGTCCATGCATTTTGTATTAAGTTCCATTGCCATTTCATAAATTTGATCTATGACAAGCAGGATGTCTTCCTAGTACGTGAAAATTAGTCGATCATAGTTGTTGAGAGCCAATAGTCTAGACCGTTGTCATTGCCGAGAGTCCCTAGTTATAGTGTCCCAGTCATCTCCTTATAGCTAATAGGAGGATAATCTATTCCCCCTACAGATATAGTCCCTTGGCATACATAGCCCCTAGTCAAAGTACCCATTTATATTGAGGATTCCACTGACATAGCCGTAAGCAACAGTAAGCGCCCGATACCCGGTCTTATACTACCCTCTGTAGCCGAGACCCGGGAGACCCATCAGAGATATAGGGTTCAGTTATATAGGTAATTCTTCTCCATATTTACACAATAGAGAAGAGATAGAATAGCTTTGGTTGGACAAGATGACAACTTCCAGTCCAATAGGACTAAGACTAACATTGTCAGCCGGTCATAGCTTGCTTTTAAAACTACGCTTGGATCCCTTTAGCTCGAATTCGTTGATCGGCTCGGCTACCCAACTTGGTTACTCATAAGATGGGATAGATAGATAGATAGATGGATGGATGGATGGATGGATACCGGTTCTAGAAAACAGCATCATTCAATACTTTTGTATAATAACATCTCATATTTAGGAGGTACAAGGAAATTCACCCAAAGTGGATTTTATTCTTAATGAAACATGCATTTTATTGCTCTTGACTACCTCTGCGCTTACCCTTAACGCGTAGGAACATCTCAATAAAGAGCCGATCCAAGATTCGATGTAAAGTGGCAATGCTGGTACTCCACTCGATTCAGGTGGAGATGCCTTCTTGTCTTTTTTGGAGATGTATTATTGTATGTTTTGGAAAACCGATGGATTTCTTCTGTTAATTGCATCCATGGTACCCGTTCACCTTCACAACGTGCCACAACCCTACACAGGAAGGTAGGGACGGGAAGCTACGGGACGGGAAGCTGCACAGGGAATAGGCCCGCGTAGTAGCCGCCCTAGAGGAGGTCCACTGGACACAGGAAACATCTCCACCAATAGGCGTACCACGGGCGTGGACGAATGAGGACTACTAAACAGGGGAACTCACCAGAAAAAGCCAGCCAGGATACCTTGCCATAGCAGCCAGGCCTACAACTCCATTAGTAATATGTGACCCCACTGTAATGAGGTATTAGCTTAACTATCACTTTCATTCCATCTCTAGTGATCATTGAAGCTGGTACTAGTCTTTAACTAAGTATATTGCGCAATTCCAATCCTCAAAATGGGATTATCAGATACAGATAAATTCCACGAATCCAATCAATCGACGCTAATCCTCCGTAGAATCCGCTAGTTAATCCTTAATATAATCCACACCTAACAGGGGTTGTTGGTCCCTTTAATTCCTTTAAGTAGTTAATTTACCCCTTTGCACCCACCAGGTTTTCAAAGGGAAATTGCTTAGAATTGCTTAGACGGGTGAGGTAATTTGAAAGTGTATAGGGCACCCGAGCAGCTATTTGGTTGGTGATTGTGGGGCGGGCAGTCCCGGGTCGTATGATTGCATCACACCAAACCACCGGGCATGAAAATTTCACTTTAGTGTAGGCAGGTCGAAGATTTAAAGCATTTGGCCCAGTTGATTCCTGTCCTTCCATCCTTCGAAAAAGAAAGTTGGCGGGCTTCGCGCGTCTGCTCTTATTGAGCGTGCTTCCCTTCCATCCGCCCCTGCCTGTTCTGATCAAGCAAAAAAGACTAGCGATGCTGGTGGGGTTTGTAGTGAATTCCGAAAAACGTTCTGACAAGCAATTTGATAGCTCTAAAACGGGTGGTTGGCGTGGTTCGAGTTCCCTCAATGGGTATCTGTCGTTATTTTTCTTAAGGCAAGTGGCTCACTGATTTAATGTCAGGTAATTCTCCATGCCATGGTTCCACCGAGGTCTGGAAAAGTAAATTCTCATGGGGCAACTTGATTCCTTCGAGCATTTCATTTTCATTCTCCATCCAGCCATGTCCATGTTTCTTAAGTTAAGGCTGTTGATTCCCAACCTATCGGGGACAGTTCGACGCAGCTAAGGTAAACCCTCTCGACTAATTCTCCATCCCGCCATGCACATGCTACTAAGAGTGCTCAGCTAAGAAACGATAATCCCTCCTTCCAGCCATCCATGTTTCTGTGTTTAATAAGTTCTGGCTGTTTATAATAAATCTGGTCGGTAGTTCCCACCCGTTTATCTGAAGTGCTTGTTTTAAGGAAGTGCTTATCCTTGCCTTGCTCGATTGGGTTTTTAAATACGGTAAATCTGGTTCAGAAGTATTATAAATATTATATACGTAATAATAGTGATTCAAAAAAAGGTCCTATCAAAAAGTAAGGTATATTCTCTAAAGCCCACCCAATTGGCCTGTTCACTCATTGCATTTGTTATAGTGGGCTCCGAAGGCACACACCCAGTTGGGGGCTAAAAGTTTGGTTCCGGTGACTTCAAAAAAGCTTCTCAGCTGCGTGTTTTCTTAAAGCGAACTAATGTTGTTGGAGATAAGATCCATCCACTGGGGTCTCGAAGTCGCAATTGTATTAAGCGAAATCGCTGATTGATAGCATTTAAGGTTGGCTCGTTTCTTCCATCCTGTATTTTGTCACTGATGAGGGCTTTAGGTGATTGAATGCATTTAAGGTAGAACCTTCCAATAAAGCCAGTTGCAGGCACCCGGGTTGGGCGGTTCCGGTCAATCTAAGAAACCTCAGTAAATGTGATTATATATGAGACCTCATTTATTGGGGTTCGGGAGTCATGTACTTTTTTGGGTTCTTAAAGTTGCATTTCTCTTTAGGCAAATTAATGAATTAGAGCATTCAAGTTATAATCTTTCATCCATCTTTGATGCGTCTGGCCGTAATTTATCAATCCAAGTAAAGCAGTTACAATATAAGCTCCGCAGGGAGTAGTTCCTAAAAGCAATCCAGCAGTTCTGACGATTCCATCTCACGCACGGTTCGCGGTTGTTCCTGTGCCTCCCCCAACCTGATGCCTTTTCATATAGGGAGGGATCTTCCGCTACGCTCCTTTTGAGCTTCTTTAGGATATGCTGTATCCGATTTATACACTTATTATCAATATTCTTTAAGCGACCAGACCCCTTCCTTTGGATGACATCGAATGAAAAAAAGGTGCCCACGAGGTGGTTAATTACGGTATCAGACCCGTCCAAATCCTGTCAGTTTGAACCCAGCCCAGCCTTCTTTGGGTATAACAGAAAGAAATACAAACCCTCATTTTTTGATAAGAGAGACATCCATAGATGAAGAAGGTTCTGTGCTTCCTGAATCCAACCATCACCACTAAACGTGCTTTGCCTTGAGGTAAAACTATGCCTACTTCTTGATTACTCTCCTCAGTCAGATAGCTACCCATCGTTGGATCGTGCGTGGAAAGAAACTACCCTGTTGAATTCACTATTGCCTTATTTGTTATATCTTAACACTTGAGTGGGTGAGCAAACATTGGCTACCCTATGACTACTTGAATACTTAAGTTGGACCTATACCACCTATTGACTACCTATAGATACTGCTATTTACCCGACTTACTTATGCTTATGATATGATGTGCTTAAAACTTAGAGCGTTGTACGGGCGTTCCCTTCAATATTATTATTGGGGTACCATTTTGTTAGACCAGGACTGCGTCCCTCAGCCTACTGGATTCATGCTTGTTGATCTAGCGTTACAACCTGCCCTGCTGTTTTCTATACATTGCCTAACTCATACTTTTGAATGGCCGAGCGAGCTTAGAGGTCAGACGAGGAGCGAAGCCTTCGCATCCATCAAATATATATGCCCTGCCTACAGGGTATTTCTAAGTGTATCTCACTGCCCTGCCGATCTCTTATTATTTCTACTAGTTTAAGATTCTTTTTCCCCCTTCACTTTGAGTTTAATATTTGGATCTTCATTATATAGGTTATATTGGCTCCGCACCTCACGAAGGAAGACAGAACCTTGGGTGGGGCTTAACGTGCTCGAGAAAGGAGAGGAACGGATGGAGATAATAAGAAATTGCTGGTCACAGAAACGAAAACGCATGAATTACGAACCCCAAAAGAGTAAAGGGGGGGTTACCCAGAAGGACTCTACCGAGGTACACGAACGTGGGCCACTCCTCTCAATGGAATTAATAAATGCCATTACTATCCAGATCAGCTACCTTCTGCCTGCCATGGAGATTATCGTATTGAGTAACATATTTGTTTAACCAAGCTCTTTGAGGACTCTTTCAACAGGATCCCCTTCACCCAAGCTCATTCACCCAGAGCTCTTGCCTAGCGGTTCTCTAACCTAGCGGTCTGTTACCTAGCAGCGAGTTTATAACCTATTGAGTCGAGGCATTTCCCCAGGTACTTCTATTCTGTTACCAGGCTCATTCAATCAGGCTTTTATTTGACAGGACAGCTCAATCACCAGGGCTATTCTTTATACAGCGCCCTCCCTACCCTATAGGATACAAGCGTTATGGATTACATAATGCGTTCGGTGCACAGGCCACACGTCGCGCTCAATGCGGTATCGCTTCCATAATGCTACCTAATGCTATCCATAATCGATCACCATAAAGGCCATCCACATAAAGCGCGTTATTGATCACATCTTCAAATAATGCGGGTATTTATTACCTTAATTCCACCACCTCACCCAATGCCAGGGGGTATTTATCAGTAGCGGTACTAATCCATAATTGAGAGACATCATCGAGAAACATAATACCGCCTCATCGACCCTCGCACCTATAATCTACCTCCCTTATTGCACCTTCCTTATTGCGTCTCCCCCATAATTGAATAAGATCAACGAAGAAAATAATTATGAGGGTAACCTCTTCTCCTCAATGGGACATCCCTACAAGTGCTCCTCGTTCTCTTATCTGTGCCGCTAAAATGAACGATTCTCGGTCGGCCTCCATGCGTCTTATCTCCTTCCGGTGGGTTATCCTTTGTATTGGCTAGCGGGAGCTTTCATTTTCCCCCGGTCTCGTATTGTCTATGTGGGTTGTCCCCTTGCCGACGGTACCTTCTTCAGCTCTAATATTGGGGGCAAGCAGTCACAATAATCATCATGGGGCGAAGTGTAGACAGTAGTGGGCTTCCATTAATGGGGAATGAGAATGCGGGGCTTTATGTGGGAAGTTTTCTATATGGGAACTACCAATTATATGAAAAGGCTATAAAGGATCACTGGTTATTACTGGCTTTGTTGGTTGAGGCCATGTCGGGCTTCAATCGGGTGCATTAGTTCTTGCCGGGTAGATGTGGCGTGTTGAGGGCAAGGGGAGCTCCCTGCTTATTAAGGGGGTTTAATTGCCAAGGGCAATTGTATGTAGCGGGAACCAACCATCAAGGGGAAAGGGTCGAGCAGTGTTGTTTGGTACGGTACCTTCATCAGCACTCTAACCATAGGCAAGCGCGATAGCGATCAATCAAAATCATTCATGTTGTCAAGCGGGAGGATTATCATAGCTCATTGTGTAATCGAATCCCTCCGTCCTAATTATGTGCGATGTTTTCATCAGCTCCCTCCGTGTTGTCATTCCTCCAGGTCCCTGTCCAGGTATTTTTTGCCTCCGTATAGTGTGGGCTATAGCTTCCTGAATGCATTAAACCGGGAAAGGGTAAACTGGGAGAATAAATAAGCGGATTGGATCGGCCGGGTAGCCTATCCCAGTGTATTAGCGGAGTCGATTATCAGTCAATTTATATTAGCCCTCAATGGGTACGTGGATTATCTCTCATATTGGGAGTGATATAGATTAAAGTATAAAGAAAGCTAAGCATCAACACTAGGATCGACAACATTGAAATACAAGCATAAACTCTGGAATAACATCTTGGGATAAAGGTACAAGCATATAAAGAAAACAAGGCATTAAGAAAGAAGTTCAATCTTACTTTCTTTGTAAGCCTATTTATTTATAAGAATTGATGGACACAAACAGCCTTAAGGCTAGCGGCTAGTAGTTATGACACAGTAAGCTTAAGTAAGTATAAAGTGGACCTTACTGCTAATAAAACTACAGCTCATAGTTTTACGGGAATGGGACGGAAACAGACAAGCAGTCTTTTAAGCTAGTGTAGAGTGACCTGATGGAACAGAGCTCTCATTAAGTTAATAGCTGATGCTCAAGAGGAAAGGAAGGTAACAAGTTATCTTTTTCATAGTGATATTTATGAATGGGAGACTCTTTTTAAAGTAATGGAGACACTTTTCAAGAGATAAGTAGTTAGCGTTGGAACTTTACTATCGGGACTCAAGTTGAACTGAGATCTTGTCTCTAGAGCTAGTACCGGAAGTAGAGGTAGGCCGGCCAGTCCAAAGGCCGGGGCTTAAGGCAAGCTTGAACTGGAGCTTACTGCGAGCTCCAGCAAATAAGCTATAGGGCCCATCCATTATGTTTTTTACTTAACCAAAAATAGAAAGTATGAAGTGTTAGGTTGTAAGTAGCACCCATCGTTCATTCCCCTAACTCCTTCTCCACCCATTCAAAGAAGCAGTATAGCTTGTAGGTAGTAGAGCTTGTAGTAATAACAAGTATGAAACTATTTATAAATAGAATCCCTAGTTTGTTTTTTTGGTCCGGGCAAGGAGATAAAATAATATATGAACTCGCAGATATACATTTAACTTGTCCTGGGACGACGGGGGACCACCTTACTTAACAGTCCAGTTCATAGGGCCCATTCTGTAAGGCTATAGCCCAGTTCAGATGCTGCTAGTCAATTAGATGGGTCAGTTGGAACGCCTCTTTCGTACGATGTGTCAGTGTTTGGTGGGAACGCCTATTTTATAAAATGCACATAAGACAATTCAGGAATTTGAACCAACTCTCCATTGCTAGGAATCATACCCCCGCCTTTAATTTAATGCCTGCCTGCTACTCACCTTCGATTTAACCACCTGAAGACCTAGACCTGTATTATCCCTATACTACTTTCATGAATGCTTTCTGGGTACGGCATTTAGACATAACCTTAATTTCTTATATATTTGGTTGGGGGGCTGCCTACTTATCTTTACCATTATCACCAACCAACCAACCTGCTTCACCAACCTATAGTTAATACTGTTACCCTGCTTAAGGAATCAGCCAACTTACAGCTTATACGGGGCTTATTATAATAGAGCTGTTGCACGGGCGTTCAATTAAAAACACTTGAGGAATTAATGGTACTGCTATGAACCCTTCTCAGGACGGGATTAAACAACCTAAGCACTTTCTTACTCCCCACCACACACCACTTTATACACTGCTTAAACCTCTTACACGCCTTAGCTTCCGATACAGCAGAGCAGTCACAGGCTTCATATAAAATAACATTGGCGCACGGGCGTTCGGATAGAGACAGCCAGCATTCACCAGCCTGGAATAACACTTACTTAATCCATATACTGGGTACCACTAGGACTATTTTTCGGGTCGGGACCCCCCCAGCCACCATTGGATGAATTTAGACAACCAGCATTGCTAGGAGATTATTACTTGCCTTCACCTTATGGTTTACCTACTCTACCTAATACCCCACCCACCTGAATACCTAGACCTGGTAGCCCTATACCACCCGCTTCATTAATCTTAGGAGGAGGAAAATATGAAAAAATTATCCGGGATGGGATGGCATTACACTACCTTTACTTCAGTGTTAAAAAAACCTACCTTAATAACTAAACCTGGTCTCCCTATACCACTTATTTTATGAATCACTTAGGAGGGACAGCTATTCCCCTCTTATAAGTCTTATAAGGATCGGGATCCAACTACCTTACCCTTCCTGTAGCCCCCATAAAACCATCACCGTGTACACCCTTCTTATCCAAACAGTTTTAGTATTAGCTTCTATATACGTTATATTCTTATATCTTATACAAAGTTGAGCCGGGAAATAAATTCATGAAGAAAGCACCTATATTATATAAGGGAAAGGGGAATAAACGAATGCTTCTGTTTAGAATGAGACGTAATAATATAATGGTGGATGAATGGGCAGCAGTGCAGGGGAGGCGAGTGCAGTGCAATTGGGATATGAGCAAGCAGCTAAGCTCTTGGGACGGGACTCGATCATAAGCTTAAGATCATGTGCATAAGTGATTGAGTGGTATAGTGGGTGGAAGGGACAAAAAAGCAGCGAAGGTAGAGGTCGGGGCCTCGCAAGTGAATACTGTGCCTTACCGTATGAATCCATATCCTCTCCTCTGGTGCTCGTATAGCTGCTTCAGTTTCCTCTCTATCCTTCCTTTAGCCTAGCCTACCTTACCTATACGAGCGAGATGTAGCCCTAGTAACGTGCTAGCCAGCAGTGGAAAACTTCTCTATGGATGGGATGTCGATTTAGAATAAATCGTCCTTTTCCATTCACTTATTTATCGTACTTGATTCCGCACTATTGCGTGGGTCCGGTTGAAGCAATAATATTAGTAAGCGTATGGCATCCGGTTCACTGCAACGAGAGGGAGAAGTGGCTGGAGTTACTCGTTGGAGCTAGGAGGTAAAGCACCCTAGGCCGTAGCGAGATGTGTTTCATTGACCAAGGGGACCTTCATCCCTCGCTTCATGTTCTCCAACTAGAGTGGATTAATTAGCCGGCTCGGCCCTCTCGGTGCACTCACTTCGGAGGAGGGCCTGGTTCCTCTCCCCATCGCCTTCATGAATGTTGAATGTTGGAATAATGAGGAATCTGAATGAATCAATTCATTCAAAGGGAGGGTTTTTACAGATTCTCGTTTTATCTATGCCCTCGATCCTATACCATACTGGATCAACAAGTCATTTCTATTACGTGGTGATATTATGGTTTTGGACTGGTTTTTTATTGTTGCTTCCGTATCGGTGATGCCGTGCTCGAAAGTAGGACCGGCGTAAATTGATGCGAGTGAGCTCGGGCGAGGGGAACCCGTGGTTGGAGATTCAAGAATCCACCCCTTTCCTATCATTTGTTCTCTAGCTCGCTAAGGGGGAATATATTAAAAAAAAACTACAGCTATAAGCTATTAGGAAAAGAATAAACTAATCACATAAATTAGGAACATAAAAAGCAAATCCCACTAATAACTCTAAGAAAGCTAATGGAGCATTATTACATATATAATGCTAGCTTTAAAAACCCAGATTACACGTTAGGCGTTATCCAGTTCAGATTCCCCAGTATAGTTATGAAAGGATATTCCTGCTTTCAGTTCAAGCCGCAACAGCCCACATCTTGTGAAATAGGCGGTACAACTGACCTTCACGTCCCAATCATTACCCCATCCCGAGAGTGTTAGGTAGTGATGGTGGACCAATAGAGAGAGGTATTTGTTTTGGTGCTTGCCAGTATCTTCGTAACAAGCTGGAAGCGGGAAGGAGATCTACAGGGTGGTACTCAGATCCCCACGAGCTTGATCCATTACTATATAGCGATTATATTTCAGTTAGCCATATTGGAGAGCTTTATTAAAGTATTACGGGGAAGAGGTATGGTTTCGGAACGAGATCAGAAAAAACATGAGTTGCAAGGGCGGTGGGAGATCCAGCTTCTACCATATCAATCACTAGTGGGTGTTTTTCCTTGGCTGACCTTCAATGAAACAGAAATAGAGTGCACGCGGCAAATCTCGGTCGCATTTCTATAGTTAAGTTCCGCATTCATAGGATTGCCATCGGTTCCTCTCAGCAATTGGACCATAATCCTACACCATCGAGAGCCGGATCAGAGGCATAATCGGGAGCACCAAATAAAAGGTACGTAGGCTTGACCAATCCCAACCATGAACCACCGATCTCATTTCTAAACCAAGCGAAAGAGGTAGTAAGCCATCTTACGTAGAAGAGTTATAGAGCGGTTAATATATTAGTAATAGGTTTAGACTAGGCGGAGTAAAGGCGGTTAGAGCAGAGCATAGAGCCCGTGGAAAGGCGAAAAACTAACTGTCGCAATTGTATAACCCCCATAGGAACAACATTCTTACCACCCACCACCATCCCATTAGCTATAAAAGTGCCCACCATTTAAAGAAGTGCCAGCCCGTGAGGAAGCAAGGTAGAAATGGAGTGATCAACCAATACAAATAAGGGTGGGATCCCCATGGTTAGTTAGCAGGCGATATATCCCACCCATAGAAGGATAAATGGGCAAGCAAGGTCGTCTCTATATACAAAACCTTATTGATTTGCATCTCACATCTGCTGAACAAGTAGACAGATCGCCTAGGACAAGATGAACAAAAAGTCAGGTTCTGTACGCGTCACGGAACGGAGAATCAATTGAGACCGAGATATAGTCTAACATGGGAAGAGAGTGTTACCAGAGCTTAGATCATTGGTTTTTCTGCGCATGCATGAAATAGTTATGGGAAAGCGAATAAATATAAGTGCGTGCCATGGCAAAGTGAAGAAGGAGAAGGCATTGCATTAGTGTGTGCACCGAAAACTCCAACCGAAATCTTCATTTACTTGGCCTCCCGGCCTCTCCCTGGGAATAAATTTTTTAGTGTTCGCCCGAAGCTCAATTTATTTAGAGCTTTTAGGGTAATAATATAGTATGTTTTTGTTTTTCCTGGTGCCACAGAAGATAAGTCGCTTATTTATGGAACAGATTCGCCAATGAATTACCAAAAATCGTAGCTAATAAATCGAGCAGAAATGCGCTTTTAATCCATAAATACAGCAAACAAGGAGCGCCATACGTGGCTTTATAAATTCATTCAGTTGGCCTTTCCCGGCCCATCCCTTTTTCTGGCGGCCTTCTTCAATCCCTACCTCACTATATGTACACAAATTTTGCTTTGGACCAAACCAGTTAAAATGATATGAAACTCCGGCTCTTTTATTACTCTGTTCTGAACCAACGACACCAGCTGATCCATCTTGAGTAAACGGCAAAGCTCTCTTATCCTAGAGGGGTGCCATAATTTGGTTATTCATTCCGCCGATAAATCCCTAATAAAACTTCCTATCTTATATATGTTAAGACACGTTTATAATTCCAAAATCCTAAAATATAAAGAAAATAACAGAATAGAATACAGAGAGCCCAGATATTCTTTATTCCATAGATGGGTTGGGGTGGGCCCAACCCGAACGTCTTGCTAATTATGTTATTAAGTTAAAAACCCTCTTCCCTCTAATTTAAGCCCAACCCTCCCGTAGTGGGCTTATAATTGAGGAAGTATTTAGAAAAGAGGTAGGGGTTGGAAACCACCTTTATATAGATACTCCCAACCAACCCATACTGGTTACTAATGCTACTTAAGGGTGAGGTTAGAACAAAAGGGAGGCATCCTACATACCCAAGTAGAGAATAAGTCCCCTTTCAGCCTACATAAACGAGGTATGCATAGAGCACGTTAGGCAAGTCAATCTTTTTGATGTCGATGTGAAAATGGATTCAATGTAGATATGAAAATTTATTCGATGTAGATGTTTATTTTGATTGGCGTTGGCGATGGCGTTGGCAAGGGCAGAGAAGGAACCAACTTACGCGATGGCAAGCTTATACTTTGGAACAAGGGGGAAAGGCTGCCTACAGCTACCAAACATTTTCCTTTCACTTACCGATACGGAACACGGTTACTACGGCTACTCACTGATAGGGGAATAATCAATGGGAAATACTTGATGCTGTCAATACAAAAGTTAATGCCAGGTAGGTGTAAATTGCTCGATGACAGGTGATGCTGAATATGGTCAGAGCTGGGTGGGACGGAATACTAAACTTGGATTGCTGCTCCATTCAACCGGTCTAATCCACTTGGAGGGACTACTCCATAGTGCCTAATCTACTGGGCTCCGCTAATCCGTTATAATCCGCCTAATCCAATGGCCTACTCAACTGGCTTATTATCCCAATACCATTAGCTATCCCCTTTTTACAATAGCACGAAGCCCAGTGTGAATAGTTATATATCCACCATGCCCAGGAGGTGCCGATTCACTTGTGGAGCACCAGTATGATAGCCCCAGTTCACATTCCCAAGTACACATTCCCATTAAGTTCCATCCGCATTCTGTACGCCTTCTGTTCAATAGCAACTCCCAAATCCGGAAAACACAATGAGCGGGTGGACTACAGACATTGCGAAGCAGAGGCATTGATTCATTGGATTATATATACTTCTTTCTTTTGCCACTCCTTACGACCAGCCTAATCAGAAGACTAATCAGTATCGATCACTAATTATCAATCCAAGCCTTGTAGCGAGCTACATAGAATATCAGCCGGCTCATCTTACCTTGGCTTTACTAGTTCGCCCCCCCGGTTGGGTGGGAATAGAGAAATAAAGAGTAAATACTTAGGGGAATAAATAAAATGACCACATCCTCCTGGCTATTGGTGACCACTGGCTATCGGACCCTCTTGCAATGACCGACCCACCGGCAATGTTACTGGTATTATTGTAAATGACCGGACTATGACCGACCTTCGGTAAATGATTGGCTATTGGCTATGACCCTCTGGGATGACCTCCTGTCCATGATCACCTATTGAATATGACCTATTCTGTCGACCTTCTGTCAATTACTTTATCCAGCCGAGTATCCGGGGAGTGTTGTTCGATCACTAAACTCTCTAACTTGCGAAGCGGCCTTCCTTCCCCATAATCCTAACTAAGTATAATAAGTATATCAATAAGTTTTCCCACTAACTCTTTCATAAGAAAACTATACTCAAGTGAGCTAAGGTGGCAATAGGACTAAATAAATCTCATTTCATTCGGTAGTTAACGCGGAACTTATAGAGCTAAAATTAGTAGCAGTAGTAAATCCAACAGGGCTGTATCCACGCACGAGCCCTTCCCTTTATTTATTGATTGCCTTGTTCGAAGCAGGCACAAAGTACTGTTGGAAATGATAAAAGGCAAGAACTACCGGCAAATAGTCTTTACATCGGCTACCAGCATCGACACTTGGATCGAACCTGGCTTTGAAAAGGCGAGTACCAAGAAAGCGTGGACACCTAGGAGTAGCGGCATCGACTCTTTACATTGAGTACCTGTTTTATGAGTACCGGCTGGCTATTGGAGACCTTCTGTAAAATACAACTACCTTCTTCGTGATAGGCGACCACCTCCTTATCGGTTCACAGACAGACAAGAATACATCGGCAGCACCAGACATTGGATCAACATGCATTGGCTCCTGGATCGGCTCTTGGATCGAGTGTGTGGACTTAAACCTGGCATTGAACCTTGGCATTGAGTACCGGTATTGACACCTGGCTGGTGGCAGGTAAGGCCCAATGAGTGGACAGCTGTAATCCAATGGTGGGGTGGGAAGCTTTGCAAGAACTGATTTATTCTTCCTCCCGGGGGCTTTCTTGTTGGTATGCTCCTCCTCGCTTCCTTAATGAAATAGGGCATTTCCCTTGCCCTCGTAAGGACAAGCGGCTCCGCACCTTTTGTTTTACTCTAAAACAAAGTGGTGGGTCATTACTTCTTTCTGCTGGGATTGCATCTCTACGTTCTAGACTTGACTTGCAAAGGCAGAGTTGTTCTCCAAGAAATAAGCACACATCACAGGAAAAACACAAAAGATGATGATTGAGTTGGGTTATACACCCTTGACTTACCTGGGTTAAAGAACTCAATTTTGCTTTATCTACAACTGGTTTTGCCTACACCGCTATTGGTGCTAATGGCCCTACAATACCCCACCACTGGGGTTTATAACTATGCGCGATGATTTAATGCATGTCAGGTTCTTCCATCTACATCCCATCCCATCTGGCAGTTCTACGATCTCCGTTAAAGGGAAAGCCTCTAGGCTACTAGACTACCATCCACCCAGTCGTCCCGCCATGTAATTCAACAATTGTGCATGGGTAGCAAGGAAAGCTACAAGAGTCCTGGACTCTTTTTACCCATATAATCTGGTGCTTATAAAGAGAAGATTAGTAGGAGTACCAACTAACTAAGCGAGCGCTTCATTAATTAAATAGTATAGGTCTCCTAGGTGGGCAGATAATAAGTAAAAAGAAGTTAAGGTATAAAGTGAAGTTTATGTAATCCCTCCCATCCGGGTTCTATAGCTGTATTACCTCCTAAGATTAATTCGGTATAGATAGAAGCGGGTCTAGATCTTAAGGTAGGCAGGTTGGGTTTAAGTATGGTAACCACACTAAAGGCAAGGGCGTATCATGCCATATTATTTTGGGGGTATATAGTTGTATATACTACGCGCTTCATTCATCCAAGTAATCGGATATATTGGCCCTTCTTATCTATGTAATAACGCTCATTTCAATACACAATATTGCAATTACTTACAATGCCATTAATTATGCAATTATGTTTTCATTCCTTTAATGAATTCAATCTTGATTCAGCCAGCACCCTGCGGCCCGGCAAATAACCTTACCTTTTCTATATCTTTGAGAGGAAGAGGTCTAAAGGGCATGATATTGATATCGTTATTGTATACAAAGAGATATCTCTCCATCTCATTATATATGTAATTATGCTTGCCTTATTACTTGACACTTCGTATTTAACTCACGTAAAGTTAGGGTTCTTATACTAAGGTTTAGAGATTCAAATGTCAGGTTCCCCTACTGTAATTGGCCCGATAATTAGATAGGGGGTCAATATCAGCCTAGGCTTACTCCGAACCGCGCGCGAACCGGTTGAACGGGACCGAAGGCATTATGGATGGACGGTAGAGTTGAGCCAGATGGGTATCTCATTGTCCATCAAGGTTCCACCAGAAATTGTTATGGGGTTATTCCTTACCTTTGCATGCAGAAGCTGCTCAGGAAGCGCTACCCTCGATCTACTTACTGATGATCGATCGCGCGTTCGACCGAGATTCCTTAGATATGTCATTATTGAAATTTAATACATGTTCCTCGAGTGGTGAGGTAAGGGTTGGATTGATCTTCAAAAAGACTAATAAAGCAAGCGTTTGGCGATAAGAAATCAAGGTATTTGCAGTAGGGGCGAGTCTCTCTTGAATCCATTTTCCTAATGGTGAATGGGGCACCCGGGAGTGAAAATGAACCCATTTTCTTTACGGGAGAGGGACTAAAGTCAGAACTTCAGAAACATGGCTTGGATACTCAACTTGGGTATTCCACTGGGCTGGTGGCTGCTTTTAAGCAAGCGTAATGGCCCGCAACAACAATAAGGTACTGCCTTACTGTGATACCAATCGGCCAATACAGGGACGAACATCGGTCAGAACTTTGGATGCACCAAGGTATATAAAGACTGATAAGGAGGGAGGAGCCTCTAACTTAGTAGTCTAAGAGTACTACTCCTACTGAGTAGGAGCCTTATCACGTATGGAAATAAAAAGTCTATATCTTACCGTACATTTCACGTTAAATCAGCCCCTCTCTCGGTTTTAAGCCCTGTTCAGTGTTGATTCCTATTACTAATGGATATAGCCCACCCGAAGGGGGACAAAGGGGAGAATGAACAACTAGCTTCAGGGGAAACGCCAATACAAGAGTGAATGAAAGAAAGAACGCTCTCTATCCGTTGTTTTTTTTTCTTTAAGAGAGAAAGAAGAGCTTTCCCTAAAATAGAAAGTAATTGCACCCCCTTAATATATCATTCCTGCCTGACCTATATGCACTGATGGATATCTGCCCAATCCACTTATTCTGGAATAGAACGGAGCAGTTTTATTGTAACTCTTTTCAGGCGAATGAGCAGATGGTCCGCTTTCAATCCTATGTCCACCAGAAAAAGAATAACGAGTGTTGTTATGAATTCTTTCATTCATCCTCGCCTTCCATGAGCTCTCTGTATACTTTGTAATAATCGTACCTTAACTTTCACTCTCTGTAGCTACGATCCTTCCTCGGATTAGTCATACTAATATAATACTATAAAAAAAAGCTTATCGGTAAGGGCAGCACTATTCACCGATCAACTCAAGATGGATCGGATCGACCATGGAATTGGACAGCAACAAAGTGCAAGGAAGCCAGTGAAGGTTTGAAGAAGGCCATAACCAGTGAACCAGTGTTGCGGATGTGGGATAGCTTGCGGGTGCGGGTGCGACGTATAGTTGACTAGTGAAAGTTTATTAAGATTGGGATGGAACCCTATTGCACCGAATAAACGGTAGGACTTCACCGGTCGAAAAACGAATAGATATAAAGAAGGGGATAACCTTACCTTCGCAGAGCTCTTTGAGGGGAAGAAAGGGCCTTGAAGCAGTCGGTCCTTGCCGGTCTCATAGCCAGAAAGATGGGATCTCTAGTCAGTAAGGAAGGTCTGCGCCGGAAGGTCAACCAATAGATAGCCCCCAGTGGTCGCTATAGCCAGTGATAATTTTTTATAGACAGTATCATTATTCCCAGGAGGTTCTATTCAAAAAAGTTTGAATCCCACGTTAGGAGGTGGTGGTTTGTGTCTACGTCCATCTGTCCTGTCAGCAAGTGTTCTGGCAGGTCTGTCTGTCATTCCTAAGTAAGTTCTGACGATTCCACCCCACAACTGGTTCCATCGAAGACTTCGTTCCTCGTCCGATCGATCAAGCAAGAAGTGCCCTAACCGCGTCCAGCTTCATGCAATATCTCTCTGAGTAGATGTATCAAGAGAATGCAGTGGCTGTGGCATTGTTGGTGCTACAGAAAGAAGAGTTGGGCTACGGTTCATATGCCTGCCTGACTGGTCGAAAGAATAAAAGTGGGATGAGAGACATCCTGGAACTGATGAGGAAACTCTTGTTGAAGAAACTGTTGTCTGCAACAATGTAGTGTTCGGATACTGGTGTTTGTGAATCCCACAAGCTGATACAAGAGGATGGTGCACAGTATAAACTAGTAGAGATGCTGTATATTTCGTTGCTATAATAGATGAAAGCATTAGGGGAATTAGGGCATGAGGTATAGGGAGGGAGAGATAGGAAAAGGAAAGCCTGGGTGTGAGGTTAAGAGGGGATGTAGGCAGGTTCACTGGAGTAGGAGGAGGATAAGAACGAGCAATGTGGAATGAGGAAGGAGTAAATAGGTGAACCGGCATGCTGCAAGGTAGAACTAAGATAGAAAGGCATTTGTCCAAGATGACCTGTTGGGTTGTCGCGGTACGGGGAAGAGGTATTGCAGCAGAGGTGAGTTCATAGGTTTGATCATCTTTACGGAGCTTATAGGTGTTGCGGTTGGCATCATATAAAGCATTATAGTGCTATTGATATGTGGAATGCCCAAGAGCAAATCAGAGTAGTAAAGGGGCGATACATCGCAGTCGTTAGTGTTGCAAAATGGTTCAATAGCAAATGTGATAGAACAACGTTAATTAACCAGCAAATGAGGGCCATTCTGTTGCACCCAGCCGAGATGATAAGGAGATGGGTGGGGCAAGGTGGGACATTTCTTAAACTGTATTACCCGCGAACCTCATCCATACTGCCCCCTTTTTACTATCCTTTTATAACTCATCCCTACAGCCTCGCGTGGGACCTTTGTAAACTCTGCATCCCTCATACCTCCGACCAACCCACCTACCCACCAAATATAAGGAAAGAGTGTCCCTATTGCTTGGAATCCAAAGGGGATTGGCAAATACCACGGTTCAATTTATCGCTTTGCTTGCCGGGGATTGCCACTTGTGTGTGCTTGATCGCTATCGCTTGTCGGAAGAATTGGTGTAAAAATATGGACGCTACTAGGAGTGAAGAGCAACGAACGGCGATGGACGCTACCGCTAGGGACAACGGCTGGGCGAGAACAACCCGAGAGGCGAGAACGTGTGGCCTTACTCCAACTTACACGTTGAAAGTAATTATATATATATATTTATGCCATTTCGCAATGTTTTCACACAGGACAGGTAGTCAGGATGGAATCGATTGCTTTTAGGTTGGGCAAGACCTTCGCTGCATGGCTAGATTGATGGCGGACGAAAGGAAAGGGCGGCGGCTGGCGCTTACTTACTGGGCTTGCTTCACCACTTGAAAATAGGATGGATGGATCAGATTACAATATTAACTTCTTCTGAGGTGGCATGGGAGTTATCCAGTTAGTTATTTATGTACTACCAGGTTGGGTGGGCGCAGGCAAGAAGTTCGCTTGAACTGAATTTATACAAAACCTAAATTGATAAAATCTCACTCAAGTGAACACAAAGGTTAATCAACGTATATTTTAGTCTGCCCCTATCTATCTTTGGTGTAAGGTAAGCAAGGTCGCGATCTAAGCATTTAGGGTATGCGAGGTAGGTTTCACTGTGTCCTTTAGTTTCAACTGCTCACTACTGACTGTTGGGAACTGATTCGAAAACTGTGGGAGGCTTAAGGTTAACTGCATCAGGTTCGACTGGACTTGATGTCAAAAGTGGGCTGGCTTTCGGTTCCACTGCTCGCTATTGGGAACTGGTTGATTCGAGAACTGCTTGCTGTTGGTAAGAACTGGGTGTGATGAAAACTGTAGATTGAACGTTGCACGTAAGGCGAAAAGCAGCATAAGAATGCACCGGTTGTGCAAACAGGTATAATAGAGACCCGTGGGCAGTTGTTAAGAAAGCAGTTGGTGTAACTTCGGGCAGTAGTGAACTATTTTATTTGAGAACTTCGGGCAGGCAGTGGGTCCCCGGCCGGTCAATATGTGTAGGCTTTAGATGAAGCCCCTAGGTCTTCTTGGTGGGCTGTTTCTCCAGTCGAGAGAAGAGATCAGGGATCGATATTATATCTCAGGCAGTTAGCAAGAGAGCTCGATACGGGTAGATCGATACGCAAGAAGATCGAAACGGGTATAAAGATCAAATATCTCAGGGAGATGTATGGGTCTCAATCGAGTTCTAAATCAGGTCGATGAAGGTGCGTAGCTCTTTCCCGACAAAGGAGGGGAAGTCTTCTCACGTAGTTATGGAATCATGGACTGAGTACACTCAGCATGGGGAAGTGTAAGAGTCTTAAATTCCTCTCCTTTTAGTCGAGCCTGCTTGCGCATCCTCCCGTAAGAAATAATGTTAGCAATCATTCCCCTCCGTTATCTCATTGTCATTCATCCATTCAGGTTAGCCTTCATTTTATCATTCCCCATGTTCATACACTACGTTGCTCGTGTTGTGTTCTCCATTTTGACTAACCTTGAACAAGCCTAGACATTGACTAAATCAGAACCGTGAAGAGGTGCCGTAAGGCCGCTCGACCAAAGGGAGAGTAAATTGTAGATCTTGTCTGAAAGATAGATGGCTGTGGATAAGCATAGGGAGAGGTTGGGCAAGTTAGGAGACTATCACCCACTGTGTCATTACTGCTCAATGGAATCTTGAGAGCTAAGTATTCTTCTTGTAGGCAATTCCCACAAAAGCAGACAACAGATTGGATGGACTTTTTCTACACAAGCACTAGTAGGGTAGAGTACTATGAGGGAGTGTTGAGCAGAGAAAGGGCAGGTCTTCCTTGTGTTGTGTGGGGAAGTGGAAGTGAGTGCCATGGCATTTTTATGACTAGTAGTTATGCTTGTAATTCCCTGTAGTGAGTGGACTGGCCAAGCATGAGAGAGAGCAGGTGGGTTTGGTTGAGAGAGATAGAAGCCCGTGTCTTGGTAGCTTTGCCCTGATGGCCTCATAGCCCGGCTTGGGGAAGGACCATCAAAACTATGCAATATTATGACTGCTTATGCATTAGTGCTCACATGTATTTGCAGTTATCCTGTACCAAATCAGAGGGAAGTTACAGTTATACATAATCATCACTATAACCAACATGTTGCAACCACGGCATCATCATAAACATGAAATCATGAAAGCCATAATAACCATATGAAAAGCAGATCTAAACTAAAGTGAACATGAAAAAACCATAATTATAAACAAGATTGCCATAAAAAAACACATCCTTATTGCTTCGGTGCACACTAGCTGGTGGGCCCATTAGCAGCCTATCTAGGCAATAATTGGTTAGAAAATTTGACCAGGGGCTTCTCGCAAAACTTTGTGATCATATCTATTTTTACTAAAAAATGGATCAACATCTGGCGACTCCAAGGGGCATGTTGCTTCCAGCTACGTGCGACCTTACTATCTCTGGTTTTTCAATATAGAAGCTAGGGCTGTGGGCAAACATAATCGTGCTTGAGTAAGTGATTTTCTCCTTTATTAGGCTGCCTGGCCGCATTAGTCTTCATAGTGCCACTTCAGAGAGCCAGTGCCACTTCAATCAAGGAACTGCAAAATGAATGTAGAAATGACTGGCTTTCCTACAGACACTGGACTATAGACACTGGAATAACTGTAGCACGAATGACTATGGCACGTATATACCGCACGAATGACACGGACGAATGGGTGGCTCCGCTCAGTACTTACCACAAAGGTGCCTATGAATGGCTCCGCCCACTCCTTGTTATCCCTCGACCCATTAATTCCTGCTGCTGTTAGACGGCCCTCTCCTTCCTTCCCCGTTACTTTAGGTCACTAGCAAGCAAAGAACCAGCCCATTTTTAATGGCTTCAACGGCTCTTATTCTTCGATTCCATAATATTGTATAATAATACTTTTCATAGGCTTGCCTTCCCTCCAAATAGAATGAATTACTGTAGAAATGACTGTTGCTACCTGTGCTTCCAATGCCTTTGCCTATGTTACTAGTGCGGGGTCACCTTCAATGGCGGGTTCAACTTATACCTTTACTTACTTCTGGTCTCGGATCAATTGATTCAGGATCTTAATCTATCCTTAAGGATCTATAATCTCGTATATAAAGGGCCTTCCAACCAATGGAATGGGGCAGATACCAATATAGCTCCGATATAGCTAATAGGTGAGACGGTAGATAGCTAATGGATTAATAGAGGAGTAACTAAAGATAGAAGCAAAACTCCAATACTAATCCGGTGGTGGAACAGCCCGAAATGAATCTGGTTTAACCCTTTATCTATCTACTACTTGGGAAGAATCGTTTAGATCCATTCCCTCCTTGGACCAAACGAGTACATCACGTCACCGGGACCCATTTTAGGCGACTAACCATTTGTGTTCTGCCCTCTCACTATGGGCCAAGCACTCACTATTTGCCCCTCCAACCACAACGAGCTATTCGATAAAAAGGAAAGGAAAGGTCCTGATGAACCTGGTGTTCCGCATGGCTCAAAACCAAGCATTTTATCTCCCATTTACTTACTTGACCTTCTTAATTAAACTCATTCATTATATAAGTAATTATGCCATTTATTCTCTCTCTAAGTCTGATAGTAATGAAATCTAAGTAATTATGCAAATCCGTATTACATAAGGAGCAAATAAAAGAGCTAGCAATTTGTTGAACAGCCCTGAGCATATGTAATGCCCCCCTTACTTAGTTAGATCTTTACTTCTATGAAAACTCCAATAGCTCCAACATTTGAAAAAGCAAAAGGCTCATATCAACCAAACAGCCCTGAACATATGTAACGCCCCTCTTTCAAATAGACCCCCACCTCACTTAGTTAGGTCCTTACTTATACTACAACTCCGACAGCTAGCTCCAACATTTAGAAAGGCCCTCATTTTTGAAGTCAATGGTAGACACAATATAATAAGCATGCAGAAACTAAAAAGACCTGGTGGTGGAAGGAAATAGATAAGCTTCTCGCCAGTAAAGATTCCCTCGTAAGAAGATACAGTACTAAGGTGCATCTATAGTGTGGAATGATAGAAAGTATTAGAGAAGCATTAAATGGAACTTTTGCTAACCTCAATTATAAAGAATGTGTGCTTAAGTAGAGGAGAAAAGTTAAGATAGTTGGAGGGAACTTCTGAAGAGATGAGGTGGCAGAGTCGTTATTAATTTAGTTATATGGACCCTCGGACTGCAGGCTCAGAAATGCTGGCTGATACTGTTGATCTCAGAGTTGTCACAGAAGTGTAAAAGCACAAAGTAAGGAGGAATATGTGTTGGAGTATATGCCATACTAATTGTCCAAATCTATGGATGACCATGCCACTTAAAAGGAAGCATATCAAAATGTTTAATCCCATGTCCTACCCCCGCACCTTTTTGATTAGTCAAATTCCCATTACAGTTGTAGTGCATAGCGCAAGTGTGTGTTGTCAGTAGTCAGAGTGTACCTACAACAATGTTGATGAATAGTTAGTATAGGGAGAGGTTAGTATCGGTCTGGTTCAGTAACTTCCTTAAAGGAAATAGATAGGTGAGTTCAGAAAAATATATTAGCCTAATAGGTGAGTTCAGAGAAATATATTAGCCTAACTGAGGCAATATTCATATTAGTAATTCTTCTTTCAAGTACCTAATTTGTGTGCTAAAGGGCCTATATTAAGGACCTAATTTGTATACTAATTTGTATACTAAAAGGACTCTATTTGTGTGCTTAGGTTCGGGAACGTGAAAATGTGGTGGGTTAGTAAGAAATGCAACATAGGTATAAAGCGAATCCTTGTGTGGAGAGGGTCCGAGTGTGATTCCAACACCGGGGCCCTCACATTTTTCTGTATCCAAATCTTGACAAATTAGCTTTCCCCCTTTATTCTTTCCTTGACTGGGGGAAGATTATCACTTTATAAATTTACTAACAAGCCCACCCTTCTTTATGGCTTATTGCTGCTAAAATAGAGTTACACGGGCCCGAGGGAACCATTTTGGAAACCAAATATGGTTCTACTATAAATGGAACTTATACATGGGCACTATTACATACGCATTTTTCACTTAAGATTGGAACTATAGCTACATGTTGGAGGAACCAAAATTAATCCACCGAAGCTTATGGCCTCGCTGTTATATCTGCTTTTTTTATCACACTTTGAAGGTGTCTATAGGAGTGTTCTCCCTGTAGCATCCCAGACCCGAATCTGGGGCATTCGACACTAGGATCTGCAATCGTAGGATCAACAGCTATATAGGTCCTTGTCCGGATCACCCGCTTCTTCAGAAAAGTAATATATCCGCTACCACCCCAATCTATTACTTATAAAAGCATCCATCAGAGGTGCCGTAAGGCCGCTCGACCAAAGGGAGAGGATAAACTAGAATCTGCTTTGGATCCCCGCTCCTTTGGCCCAACCCCTCCCAGACGTGAGTTCGTGAGTATGGTACCTGGGCATCGCAGGTAGTATAAGTGGGGAAAGTGCCGGTGCAAGCAGTGTAGAGTTGATGGTGTTATTGTAAAATCCCACCCACCTTATTGAAACTCCCCTTAGTGCTAGTTATATGTCCTTACTGTTTACACTACGTCGCAGCGCATATGGCTAGTGTCGGCTGCTGCAAAAGGTGTAACCGATGTTATTGTGGAAAATGTTACTCAAAGTTGATCTGATGGTAGCAGTGTGAAAAAGCGAATGTATTATATATGATATGATGGTATAATTGTTTCGATGGTAATGGGCTATTTCCTAAGTAAGCGGCGGTGTTTTATTTGCCAAAGTGCGGGGCTGCTCGACTAAAAGGAGAGGGTTTACGATTGAATGTATCTATCATATACGATGCCAATGGATGAGCGTGAAAATGGTTCATTTCATGTCTAAGGTAGTATATGAAGGTGAAGTAATGATTTAATTGATTTGGTTGTGGGTGTTTTCCCACCTATTGTTGGACGTGGGGTATCATGAATATTTAAGCACACACGAACGTGATTGAATGAGGGAACCAATGAATGAGACTGGGTTGGGGGGCCAACTAAATGAGACGAATACTTTGATCTGTAAGGGGGACCTAAAATAGCTAGCTCGTGTACCTGTTCCTTTTCTTTCTCTGTGCGTAAGAAGCCAGTAAGTGAGTAAGTAAGTGAGTAAAGAGTCCTTGCAGTATTACATATAAATACAAATGAATCCCAGACCTAGAAAATGAATTTATTCAAATCTCGATTTTGAGTTATGTCTTATGAAAAGAAAGGTGCGAACGAAACAGAGACGCCTTAACTTTCACTTTCATGCGGTAACTTCAATTATCATACGGTAAAAAAGTGAGCCGGTTCTTTAATTATAATGCGGTAACAATGCTCTCATAAGGTGCTTTTGCTCCGAAGGCAGCACCGGTTTAAGATGCAGTAGACCCAGCAGCATTAGATTAAGACCCATATCCATAGCCGCCATCATCAGTGGTTTCAGTCTCTCCGTGGATTCGGTTGTTTATTCAGTTGATGTTGATTAAGCCGTCTATCCGCAGTTGATGCCGATGAAGCAGTATATTATTCAGTCAATAAAGCAGTAGATTCATAAGAAGTACCAGCAGCACCAGCACCAGTAGCAGTATATCCAGTACCACCATCAGTAGCAGGAGGTTAAGCAGTCTCTCCGTTGTTGAATAAGCAGTGGATTCGGTTGGTTCAGCAGTGGCAGATCCAGTTGTCGTTGTTCCAGCAACAGCAAGCAGCATAGCTAGTTCCACCAATTTCTTACTTTGACCCAGTTAGCTCTGCAGCATATAGATATCCAGTGATTCTTTAGATCCAGCAGTACCACCAACAGCATAAGTAGCATGACGTTTATATCTATCCCGCAGAGGAAGAGCCAGATGTTCGGGAGGAGTAACCTGATGTTCCGGATGATCGTGATAGAGATTCATAATTTCGTGATCAGGATGTAGTAGTTTATCCAACTTATCCACCACCTCGTTTAGCAAATGTTTCTTCTGTTTAGTAAGCAGCAAGCAGTAGACTAAGTTTATTACGAAGTTGACTCCGTAGATGAAGCAGTTGATCCAGTCGATGAAGCAGAAGATGCAGACCCATAGCCCACAGCATCTCTTCTAACAGTTCAATAGCCGGAGCCAGATAAACGAGATCGAGACCAAGACCCAGTCGAAGAAGCAACAGCACTCGCAGGAAATCGAGCAGCAGATGTGCCAGGTATTAATAGTCTACCACAGAGGCCGGAGCAGGAGCAAAGGCAGGGGCAGTTGGTTCAACAGTTGGTTCAGCAGTTGGTTCAGTAGATACTTACTTTGATTAGAAAGTTTATCCAGCAGTTGTTTATGTATATGAAGCAGAAGGATATTAAGCCATTTAAGAAGCAGTTGAAGCACTTAAAGGAGAATTTGGTGTGTTTCTGGTCAGTAATGGAAGCAATCGTCCCTCGCCAGTCCCATTCATACCCCCATAGCATCAGCAACCCCGTGGATGACAAAACCCATTATGGTTCTTCCTTCCGGAACTGAAAGCACCAGACGAAAGCGAATAACCTATACCTAGTGACCTTTTATCCTCTTTCAAGGAGGATGTCAACCCACTCCCACGGATGGCTCGCCTTACCCTCACTAAAGGGAAAGCACCCTTGTACCCTGATGTCCCCCTCACCAACACTAGATCAAGCTGGGGGAAGCTATCATCGCTATCCCCACCATCCATTCCCCTCGTGCTAACCTCTCCCCCTAGGGGCTTCATTTCTTTTGAAGACGCATTCCCACCCTTTGTCTCAGATAACGAAGGGATTGCCTCGCCACAGGACAAGGTCTATGCACCTCACCATAACTCGTATGATGACGACTTTGTAGACATTTGTGGCATCACGTCCATCGAGCATACTGCTACTCATGATATTACTCGGGACATCGGTCGTTTACCCTACATCCATACACCGTTGCCTTCTCATTTTTCATCTGTAGGAACGCTCTATGCGGACTTCACACAGTATCCCCCTACCCGTGACAGTTCACCTCTCCCCAATATCTTTGCTTATAAAACATTCTTTTCTGATGAAGCTATTATCGAGGCATTAATGGAACCCGAGTCCCCATGGGTTGATCTCCACCCTTCATCATTGTTCACACCATGCACACCATTGTCCCAGTACACAGTATAAACCAAAGATATCCTACGGACACCTATTCAGCAGCCACACAGCATCAGTCAGAGTTCTACAGACCTACAGAAGCATCTCACAGCTTCCCTCAAAGATCCACAGTGTTTGGCCAAAGTTTCAGTGGTCATATCCAGTGTTTTATTTTATTCAGTCCCGCCTCTGAGGGACTCATATAGCCTTTTATATGTTGTAGGATCCGTGCATTCTGAGCACATATTTGGATACCCATTTTACCATTTTATGTCAGATATGTCATCAGATTGGTCCCTATTTCCTCAGACCAGTAACTTTTCGCAGGGTGGTGTACTTTCTGCACAGTTTATGCGGTATATATATGACTATTATGATATGACTATTATGCATAGATGGGTTATATTCCATATATTCCAATTGACCAATGTTGACCATCATGGAACATGTCTACCATATTGACTATAGGAACCATATTCACCACGCTTAACTATATTAACTACATTTACCCACCGACCCCTGCCCAATCAATGAAATATTCCGGTTACCTCGAGCGTCCGTACATCCTATAGTAACAGTATCCATCGGTGCTAATCTCATCCCACTCCACTTTGTCGATAGGATTTCAATTATCACACAAGCTGTCGGGGCGCCCTCGCAAAGAGCAGGCCCCCTAGTACAGTTCTATATATTACTTTACCCGAGTGGGGTCAATGTGCGCTCTTATCCCACGAGGGATATGTCTCCAATCTTGGAAAAAGGCGATTACCCAATGGGATCACAGGGTTCTAGGATTTCTATATTGTCCAGCCTGACAGTCCTTACAGGCGTCAACAGCATATGGGAAAGACTAAAATCTTTGAATTAGAACGTCGTTGATACGGTAGCCAATTTCCGTAGTATAACCTTTAAGAGACAATACAAATTCCATAATATTGTGCATTTAGTGTCCAGTCGTTTGACCCGGCAGTATATCCAAATAAGAAAGATTGCCTTGCAAATGCCGTTGATTGCTATCTATTAGTTGGTTCGCAAACGGTAAATAAAAGAAGTATAATAATCTAGATTGTTTATCGCTCGCAGCCTTGTGGCATATCCGTTGGGTGTTCTTGCTCGTATTTCTCATTCCATTGGGTGAACCTGGAGTCGAGGGAGAACCATAAAACCAATCGTCGAGGGCGAAGATACCCGGTTTTAGAGCCGTAATGGAGCGGCGGGAACAACCCGTTATTCAGAGCAGAGGGGGGTAATTGGCTGGTCAGATATTACGTATTAAAGACTGTATTCTGCTTATGACTTCCAAAAAGTGGAAATAGAGGCCATGCCGTACTAATTCCAAGGGCTATTTAGCTTGCTGATGGTTCGTAGTGATCGCAGCATCAAAGCAATGGGAACGGAAAGCAACTCATTCGACCTGCCAATCCTTTTTTCACTCCATCTCCAACCATATAAATGATGTTGAACTTTCGCCTACAAGAGCACCCACAAATCCTCCACGGCATGACAAAGGATACTAACCTCCTCTCAAAGCTCCTGAAGCTCCAGAATAATTGCTTATAACCTGACTGCCACCACTGAACCATAATAAGTAGCCGGCACTAAGACGAAATCCTCGGGCTCAACTGAAGGTCCTACGGTGCTTGTCCGCATCGGGCAAGGACGTCGGGATGAAAATTTGGTTTACATACAACATTCCTATAATAGGGTTGTCAACACTTCCACCAGTAAGAACCCCTTTTCAATCCGGATAATTTCCACCATCACCATTGGATATTGTTTATGGACATCATATGAGGGGTCTCAACCTCAAGTGATGCATTGAAGGCATAGAAGTTAATATAAATTATCACCAAGCCAGAAGGATTAGATACATAGCCCCCGAACAGCAGGCCAAGAAGATAGTATGGAAAGCAGCACGCAGAACGACCTGGAACAAAAAGGGGAAGGAGCGGAGCGGAGCAGCAAGAGGCAAGCAGGTAAGGAGCCCGCTAGTAGGGAAGGATAAAGATAAGATGAAGCCGAGACTGAGGTTGCAAGCTCCCTCCTCCTATGTAAGGGTGGGGAGAGAGCCGCATGCGATGGTCAACGATATGACGCCCAGCAGTGCGAATGAAGAGCAGGGCAGAGGATCACCCATGGAGAGACAGAAGTAAGTAAGTTTTTCATCCCACTTGTTTGCCCAAATGGTCTGGACCAAGGTACGAGTTACCACCCCTCCCCCAGCGATAGGCCTCTGTTGAATATAAATAGATAGAAGGAGAAGGAAGAGCGCCGTTCGAATCCTCCTTGATGCGAAACTTAGTCGTGCCTTAAACTTGTGTAAAGCTCCTGAGATGTAGTAAAGAAGCTGCACAAATCACAATAAAATTCACTACAACCATTCAATGGGTAATGGGTAATGGGAAATGCGGTAAACCACACTTTCGGGGACAAAATCCATACTATACTGCTGCTACCCTCCTTTGTTGACTGATACCGGCCAGCAGCAAATGTATACCGGACGGCACATCAAAAACTTCTCTCTCAATACACCTTTGCATACAACATAATGTGTCGTGTAATCATCAGCTAAGTGTCGTCATCCTGTATTGTGTAAAATCCATTGTGTCTGTACTAATTGTGTCTGCGCTAATTGTGGAAACCTCAATTAAGTATTGTTGTACCTAATCGAATCACTCACTCCTAATCCATTGGTGACCACCTCACAAAGGAATACGTGTCCTGGGCGGTATTCACCCTCCTCATGCGTACAGGGTCCTGGTTAACATGTGGTCTTTCTTTCTCGCTTCTGAAGGTGAAAATGGGAAAGCAATAAACCCGTGGAAATTTCTTTATTCGTCTCCACAAGGGATAGCAAGATTGATAAAGCAAGAGACCTACCTTCGGCAAGCAGCGAGTTAGATCGCGATCAGCAGGCAAGTGGGTGTTATTAACAGTGTTGATCATTCGTCCCCGTACCGTACCAGATTCATTGCGTAAACCCCGCCCCTTTCCAGTATTGCACATAGTTGTTCACTGCACATAGTCGAACAGAATCCATTCATTCACTGCATGCACCTAGCCTCGTTCCATTAACAGCACAAGCCATGATTGCATAATGTTAATATCCTCCGTGCATAATCACCACCTTATATAAGGCTTTTATCCCCCTCCTTTCAAAGTCATATTCAAATCAAACTAGACATGTGAATAGACAAGACAACAACACCAAGTTTGTGGCACCCATCATAACCATTTCACCCAGTTAACCACCGAACGAGATTGATGATGTTACCCGTGTTACCACGAAAGGGGGAGGGAAATATTTAGTTCCCCACGCATGGTGTCACCATACAGGACACATTGACCCTGTACCACAATATTTTATTTTTACCACAGATTGATTTGCTCGAAGCTCTGGGTCAAAAGTAAGGCACGGAGTGGAATGGGAGTCGTAACTTTAAGTATGTCTGTTCTGTGCACCCCTTCCTGTATCGAGCACGTTCGGCAAACATTCATTGTTATAAAGAAGAGCCATCCATAAAAAGGTTATTAATAAGAAAGATCAATAATAAGTTTAGGAAAGACTGCGTACCTCAATCCACTAAATGGGAAGGGTATTTCTCGCTGAACCTGGTCTCCTCTCAACACAGTCGTTCATAAAGTATTCCTCCCAGCAGCCTTCCTTTCTTCAATCCCTCAACCCAAAGAAATAGGGGTAAGGTACCCACGACCGGTTCTATCGAAGCCATTGACCCTCGTCCGACATCAATCGATAATGAGGAGCAAGAGGCACGGAGTGTTCGATCAATCCAAACTCAAAGGGTCATGGCATGAAGTGGGGGGCTATTGTTGATCCTGTGGGGGCAGTATAATTTCCCTGGCCTTACTCCTGAAGAGATGGGACCAAGACCGCCTAATCCAAGACTGCAGCTGCTTTAGAACGTCAATAGCTTCCTTCTTTAGGGCAACTAACGAATGTCATTGGCGTCACTTAACGCCCTTAACGTTCTTTCATATGCGCTTTACGGGAAAATAGATTGCGAATAACAACTCAGCCTAATCAACATAGGTTGTAAGCTTGCCTTCTGACTTGCCTTTCAGCCACTCTAGATCGATCGGGGAAGGAATCATTGACCGACCTCAATGAAATAAAGACCTTCAATTTAAACATCTTAAGACCTAGACACCTGCTTCTCCTCATATTACTTGAATGAATGCTTTATGGGTGCACTTTGACAGAATCTGTTTCATTCCATTTATATTTAACATTACCACCAAACAACCTGCAATAACTAGACCTCATAGCCAGCCCTAGACTTTATGGAATAGACAACAGCCAGCTAGTCACAAACTATTAGCAGCACCGGATCACCTTACTCTTACCTTGATACCGGAACCCTAATCAAACTGACCTTATCGATTGGGGAGTAGTTCAAATCCACTACTTGGGTTGCCTTGGGGTGACTTGGGCTTGTTTTCTATTCTGTGCCGAAAGACCCTCATTCATTGCATTATATAATGATTTTATCTGTAACTTCAATGTGGGTATCTGTATCTCCTCACATATGATGCTGATTGATGGAATTATTTGATAAGTAACACACTGTCCCCCTTCATTCTAACAAAAGCCCTACCCTTTATTCTTTCTGTGGATTAGCATACATTAAACTTCGCCTTACCTGTGAATACACCGTGGGCTACTAGGCAAGATCAGTAGAATAAGGTCCTACGGTGCTTGTCCGCATCGGGCAAGGTTCACTCACTTACAGGAAAGGCCTGTAGGCTCTTTCCCTTATTTAGACTATTTCCCTTTTTTATCCCTTAGGGTTAAAGGCCATTTAACCACATAACTGAAAGGATAAACCTTCTCTTAATGAAGATATTTCTTTTGACTGTCTTTCCCGGATGGATTCATTCACCAGGTAAGTTGTGTTAATGCACTATGAAGCACCTTCGGTAAGCGTTAGCAATGTGGTCTTCCCTCAAATGTTAGATTGATATATATTTTGTTTCTTGGGCTTGCTGTGTTCTGCCAAACCCTATTTGTCCTTTGAACCACCTTGTTTATACTTTGAACCCAGTTACATCTGTCACTTAAATTGGGAAAAGAGCATAAAAGCTCTCATTACAGATATTTGCTGGGATGACATAATAATTATTATTATCGACGTAATTACGCCAACCAATATGCATACAGTAAATTATCTCAAACCAAAAATCCAGGGACGGAGTTGCTCGACCAAAGGGAGAGGGATAACCTTGCCAGTTTTTATGGGTTTATATTAACATTTTCCTTATTTCCTTGGGGGGGCTGTTTGGTCGAGCGAGCTTTCGCATCCTTCTTCGGGCAAGGACCAAATATGGGTCAAAAGACTCGAGGCATGGACTACTAGATAATGCATAAAAGAAACAGAACTAACAGACATGACTAGAATTGGAATGAAATAAAACCTAACCATAGGGACTCCTATATAAAGGAGTGGTGCATTAATTTGAGTTAATGAGAAGGACTTAATGCGAGTGCAATTTACCCCATCTCGCTCGGAGGATGTGATCTAGCTGGGCTAAACAGACTGCACCAGAATCCCTGATGTCTGCAACCAAGAAGGGACCCAACCAGTGCATCTGTAGCTTGCTTGGATGCTTCAAGTACTTGTGGTAATAAAGTAAGACCATACCTTCTTTATGTGTCGATCATTCCAAGCCTTCTTCCTAGCCTTTTGATTGTTTGGTGGGAATTGGCTAAGAATCTAGATTCCTCCAGCTACATTAACTCAGTTAGTTGTTCTACAATTTACTCTTCCCGGGTAGCATGCACAATAAATAGACTAGGAACCACAAATTATGTTGGGATAACTTCCTCTCATTCATAGACCAACGGAAAGAGGGTTTGCTTGGTTCACTTTTTTTTAGTTATGTAAGCCCGTAAAAATAGTGGAATCCTTTCATCCCAATCATTGTGTTTTTTTTGCTGTAAAATTGATTAAGAGCTTCCATTGTACCATTGGCTTGCAGATGTTATGGACTGCTCTTATGGTGTTTAATCATGAACTCCCGAGTCAGAGTTGTTATTTTAGTATTTAGAAAGTATTGGCCCTAATCATTGGTTAAACTCCCCAAGCAGCCCCTGGTAATAATCTGCTCAAGAATGAAACAAGTTGAAGTATCATTATTTATTGGATAGGCTTTGAATAATGGCGTCATCAGATAGGTTATGCGTACAACTACTAATAATCGTAGATAGAGTCTTAAACTAGGTTGGGCTGTAGTGATGAGAGCGGCTATAACGACGTAGCAACAATAACGACGTAACGATGGGCATGACAATAGAGCGATAGGTAACGCGTACAGCTGTTTGGCATGGATCGAAAATATGAAAATGTAATACCGTGGAATGCTTCACATACATATGGCTTATAAAAAGTCGTTTCGAAAGCCAAAAGCAATAGATATGGGAAAGCTTGACAAATTTTTCATATTCTTCTCTCCCTAAATTGTAATCTTCCACCTCGAATAATTAAGGCTTCATGGAATGTTTCAAAGGGACATCATTGAGATCAAACAACTTTGATAGGGGACCAACCCTTTTGGTATAAAATTGGTCTTGAGTTGAATGACGTTATGGCCTCTTATCATATCGGGAACGTGAATACTAGAAGGTTGGCCAGCAGTGCCCAGTTCATTTCATTCTTATAAACCCATCTGAATCCATGTTCATGTTGGTCTACTCATCCACCATGGTTAAGAATCTTTTTTATTTGCTCATCATCTAAAAAGACTTGCTACTATGTTACTGTTATGAGGGATATAATTTCAAAATACCTCTATAGAGTAGGAAAAGTGATCAACGATGGGAGGTCCAAAAGCAACAACATAACCAGCCAAGTTGTCATCCCTGTGATTCACTTCTTTCAGGATAGAGGTTATGTAGATGGCCTTTAAGAAATTGGTAAATATATATATAAACTCGTTTTTATACTGCCTCAGCTTAGGGTGCTTGGTTTGGAAGACTATCTTTACATGATTCACTATTAGGCCTGAATATCCAAATCTCTTCATAAGCTTGATGCACATTCTCCTTTATGTATTTAACCCCAGCAGGATCTAGGCCACATATTCAGCCAAATTCTGAGTGCATTCGAACTCAAGCTTGAAACCGTAAAGGAACTCTTTGCCTTTAGGGGAACCAAGAAGTACTCCTACCCCATTTCATATTTAGAAGAGTCACCATCAAAATGAAAGGTACAAAGGCTAGAAGGGGGTCAATTTTCTCTTATTTACACATCAGGTTACCATACCCTTATACTGTGGCTGATTCATAACTAAGAAGGAAGTTTTTTTTCTCATATAGAATAACGAAACGCTCATCAGAGCTATTGGGATCGTCAGAGCTTAGGTCCACAGCCCATTCATGACTTTCATTCATTCACACTGGCTAATAAAGGTGCTACGCTCTTTCCCGACAAAGGAGGGGAAGGCAATTTATAGATTGATTGATACAGACATTTTTATGAAACTGTCGGGTTCTGGTTTTTTCAATATTGAGGCGCGTAGCGTTATTACATATATAAATAATTACTGGAATAAATGGACCTTTCATTCAATAAGTCCTGAGTTTCAGTCAGTCCTGATTGATTGAGAGTAATTTTGGTGCATGCGGGCATAGATGAGTGAGATGTCTGCTGTATCGGAAAGAATGCATCGGATGGATGCTCGAGCTTGGCTGGCAGGCTGCCTTTTTATATTAGTTTAATAGTGGCAGCAGAGAGGTCAGTGTTGGACTTGGTTCCTTTCCTTACCCCTTGCCTAACTCGGTAAAGGAATAATTTACATTGTATGGTGCAAGATCTTGCTGAAGATCCACTGGTAAAATCTATTGCTTTCCCGGCACCTAGAGCAATCTGTAAAATGCACCCCAAACTATATACACACTCTTCGCCTCGGTCACGTTGCACGGTACACACCCGCTCCTCCGACCAGTAGTCAGGATCCTAGTTTGGGCTCACCTGGTCGAATCATAAAAAAGAGATTGCAGCGTCGAACTATAAAACAAATAAAGTGCATTGACAACCGCCTGGAGAGCCCTTCCAAAGCAGGCGTACACAGCCAAAAGAGCCTCTGTAAAAAGAGAACACGCATGAATGCCTCATATTGATCCAGCAGATACAGAGCCAGCAACAGAGGCGGTTTACCGTCTAGGTGACGGGGGGCTTTAAGTACCATATTCATCTCATTTTCCGGTCCCCGCTGCAAAAGCATTTCCAGGTTCTTATTGAGTTCCAAAGCCTATGAATGTTCCGGGTGAAGATCAAAATCCAGATTGATATCGAGATAAAGATCCCACGGTTGCAGATCTATATCCAATTGGCCAAGTCTAACCATCACTTCGTTCAGCGCCCCTCCCAGATTTATAAGCAACCGGCGCAAAGACAATATAGCGATAACGTTACATAGAAATGGGCATTGGACAGGCAGCTAGGTTACTTTTATTTCGAGAGCATCCGGCCCGGTCGATATGGTTTTTTACATATTGAAAAGGAAGAGAGGTAGTAGGGCATCGATCACGCAGGGAATAGGGGCGGATCAATCATGCATCATGTAGGGCCCGTAGGGAGAGAATTCACTCGGCTTAATCACTTATTTTCTCTCCAACAGGCGAAACTCCAACTGGTTATGGATCAACAGGTTAAACAATCAAATCAATTGGCTATGGGTCAACTGATTCTGATTCAATAACAAGGTGAAAAGGATCTGTAACTCAATCCAACGTAGCTGCTGGAAGCAGGTGCATAGCCCAGTGGTACTCCTGCCGCAGGTGCCTCTAGCTCTCCCTACGCTTTTGCAGGGTATGGATCTCGTTCAGGCTTTGGATCTCGCTGTAGATCATCAACTGGTTTTGCTCGGGCAACTGGATCAAAGTAAACCGTCCCCGCTACTAGTGCTTCTTTCACTTGATAAATTGCTTATTCGACTGGAAAAAAAAAGAAAGAAATGAAATAACTCAAATCCACTTTGGCTGAACCGAATGGCATTTGCACTCGAACTGGATATGGAAGGGAAGCCGCTGGAACGAGCTAGGATGTTTCAAAAGCCGGAACACTAGGCCTAGGCTATGTACCAAAGGCTATTTTTGTACCATAAAGTAAGAACACATTATTTATATGGAAGGTATACATCTGGCTTTGTAACTGCTTATGGGTAAACGGATAAGGCTACTGAGTATCGATCTGGATCTGGGTATGGATTTGGATCTTGAGCGGGTTCTTTATCTATAAAAGCTTCTGAAAACTATAACTATAGTCCTAATCCCAGATATAGTCCTAATCCCAGATCCTGCGGCTGATAAGGCTTTGGGAAGCCCTGTGCGCGGACATAATCGAAGAGTCTATGTAAACCAGAGGGATAAGTAGTACTTTCCTCCAATTGAGGATGAGTCTGTGAGTCGTGTGGATCAAAGGGAAGCATATTGGCTGCTACTGATAGACGAATCTTCTTCTGATGCGCTAAGCTGTGGGCGGTGTCTTGTTTGTACTTTTCTGGCACTTTCATATTTATTACCATTTCCTCTCCCTTTGGTCGAGCGGCCTTACGGCACCTCTTTTTTCACCAAGATCTCAGGAAAGCTTCCCCCGGTTCTGCCCTAGTCTTTGCCACTGATGCTACTTAAACTACGATTCAGCGGCCGGTGAGCGTTGTGTTTACCATTATAAAAGCGCTTTACCAAGCGTAAGCAGCACCCGCAGTTTACCCTTCATCAGTAAATGATCCAGCAGATCCACCAGGAGCAGAGTAAGCAAGGATGGGAGTACCTCGCCCAGCGGCATTCCCTGTTAATGGACCCTAAGCAAATCCAGATGCATAATCTACGGAGGGCAAAGACTGCAGAGGGAAAGCCATTTTCACCCAAGTTTCCAGATATTGTTCCAACACGAAACAGAGCTACGGAGGCATAGGTCGGCAACAAATAGCTAATATATGGACCAATTCTCAGGTGTCACGTGGCAGTGGGCCCCACCATGTAACACATGGAATAATGAAGCATGTTTTAAGCCACGGTTGAAATGATTAAAGGAAAGTAGAGGTCAGAGTTTGAATCCTTGTTAAAAGGAAACAGAATAAAACCCTCCAGGATTTGGATGAGGTCATTACTCATTATTAGAAAATACTTGGTCATCCTACTAAAAAAATATAGCCATTGTATTTGTATTTCACAAAAAAAGAAGAATATCCTTATGGCCAATATTGAATTGGGCCGATGTGGAGATCAATGATTTAACGTAGCGAGGAGAGGCAATGTCAGCTTTCATGAGTGAACAGCTTGAGGCCCGAGGGCCGTTGGATCTGAATGAAGGAGGACACGTGGAGGCTGAGCATGATTTTAAAGGTGATATTGTTACATTACAGAGGATGCATAAATCCCGCCAACCGTTGATCTGTCCAGATCCGACATTTCTCTCTGTTACAGAGGGGACAACCTACGGGACAACATCGGAACTGGCGTCGTTGCCGGAGAATATATCCCGGTACATTAAATACAATTTGATTTATAGTATAAATAGGAAATAACCTATAATACATACTGTGATAAGTGTTCCTTAGTGTTTTAGTTTTAGCACAGTGAGGTGCTGCATTTTAACAGAAAGAGGTCTTATTACTTGGGAACTCCTTACAATAATTTACCTATCTAAACAAAGTAATTTCTCCGAGAAGGTGACTCCACTAACGTGACTCCACCAGGGAAGAATGAAGTCTAAAAATTTTAGATCCATAAAGAAAGGTCCAACTCAAGAGGATGGCTGACAGCTTTATTGCCAGACCTAGATTTATCTGGTGGCAAATACAAAGGTTCCCAAGCTCTACTCTAGGTAGGCAGCCTTGCCCGATGCGGACAAGCACCGTAGGACCTTCTTTTTTTATTCCAATCTCTACATCTCTATTTTGACTTCTTGGGAAGGTTATACATACACTTTTTTGGTTTTTTTTAAGTCCTGTTTATTAGAAGATATACCCTGAGTCCTATCTCATCACCTTTCAGACCCATATCATCACCTCAGGTTGTGGTCGTTCCCACCCTTCAGGTGTTTTTCCATTAAGTGACCCAACCCACGGTTCAAACCCTGATTCAACCTATGATTCATAACCCTAATATCCCCGTAAAACATCCCCCTAATCTCTGGCTAGCAGGGAGAGATGAAGACAACCTATTATCCTACCACCTGCAGACCAGCTAGGGGATATGCCTGATGGCTATATAAGGGTCATGCCCAGATTCAATGGAGAGAATGGTCTTTCTATTGAAGACCACCTCACGGCCTTCCAAGACTGCACTGATAACTTTTTAGTGGAGGCTTTTGATTTCTTTTCTAGGATGTTCGCTCACTCCTTAGATGGGGAGGCTAGGAAATGGTTCATAAATGTGCCTAACAACTCTATTAGGTATTGGGAGCAGTTCCATTAGAAGTTTCAAAAGATATGGGGTGTCAATAAATCTAACATATACTACCTGAGAGAGTTTAATACCCATAATTGGAACTATGGTGAGACAATCCCAGAGTTTACAAGTATATTTTTTCATATCTATAATCGTATCCTTGAGATGGTTAAGCTATCTGAGTCTGCTGCCATGGTAGCATATGCAGCTGCCTTTTGAGCTGAATTATCCCTGCACCTGAGAGAAATAAAACCAGTTTACATAGATGCTATGTTTAATGATGCTGAAGACCTAGAGAGTAACATGAGGGCCTCAGGGATACAACTCAAGACTATATATGACCCCCTTGAGATAAGATAATATCCTGAGAGGAGGAGGGGGAAAGAGCCTGAGGTCTCATCTGCTGGTCAGGAGCCTATTTCCATGGAAGAAGTGATGAAAATGTTGAAGTCTATTGATGAGGGCTTTTCTGTCTTTTATATCTTGCTCTCCATAATCGTTAAAGTAGCTGCTTCGCCGCCCAATAAGTCTTCTCTGTTCGATGCTCCCATCCGGCCGAAAGGATTCACCTAAGCGCAGTCTTGTGAACGATTATTAATTTATTGAGGATGATTACACAATTGATACGATACACAATTGAGACAATGCACCGAAGGGGCAGAATGCCTACTTCCTTGTTCCGACACTACTTCTCCTCATCCTAGTTCTGCTGTTACCCCTCATTTTCTTCTGCTTATCAACTTCATTCTTTTGACGGATAATAGGTCCGATCAAGCTCCGTTTCCCGTACACTTAAGAGTAAAGTTACTCCACCGGGTGCTTGAGCCATTCGATGTTGCTCCATCCGTGGCCGATCTGAACGATATGAGTTGAAGCAAGAATACGACTAGAGAAAGCAGCCCCTGTGATATCCTGCCTGAGTCGTAAAAATATCCTGCCTTAGTACGCTAACTGATTAAATGACTACTTTATTTTATATACCGCTTTCCGTAATAGTTCAAGTTCTATAATTAATTCATAGATAGCTGCGTGCCACCCTTTTACCAAGAACCTCTAGTCAGTTCCCTCCTATCTTAGTAATAACCCCTCCGATCCAAGTGGTTCTGCGGGGGAAATATGAAATGGATTAAATAAAGAAGGCTCTCTAAGGGGATATAGATGGGGCCCCTCCTTTGTCGGGAAAGAGCTACGCACCTTATTAATAATCGTTAAAGACTGCGACTAAATTTGATCATCGTTGTGGATTCCCCTTTGTCAATGATGTATCGATGGATGATCAAGTTTTGAATGGTAACGGGGACTTGGAAAGCCACAGAAGATGAGAGTCTAGGTTTGGCTCTATCTAAAGAAAATGTGATTAGATGAGCATAAGATGGATCAATTGTGCTTAAAGTTGAAAAAAAGGACTTATGCTAAGTAGAACAACTCCACAAGACTTCTAAGGTAGACACGGTAGCTGGGGACCGAGCCAAGTCATCCTTAATACTATAATTATGGGTAGCTCTCACATTCGGGTGATGTGTTGTACAATGTAAGGGAAATTTAGGGACGGAGTTGCTCGACCAAAGGGAGAGGGACCTTGGTATTAGGATTGACCATAGGACATAGCATGTAAAAGGGCTTATCAATCTTATCTACTAGAATCTCTTATTATCCCCCACATAAATACCCTAACTTGAAGCAAAGGGGAGGAAGAGCCACCCATTCCATGAACACCATAAGGAACTGAAGCTACCGTTATAGATGATAAGAAGTCTAATGATTGCTTGAATGCTGCAACCAGATTAATCCGACGTGCTCAGCGGATGAGGTGATATAAATAGTTGGGTTACTGTGGGCGTATATAGTTCTTGAGTGATGCGGGGGAGGTAGTTGGACGTGGGTGCAAGTGGGGCTGCCTCTTAGTCAGTCCTCCCTTCCGCGTTCAGAACAACAGGAAAGTGAGCGGTGTTCGTATGAACGGACGCCAGCCAGGTGTCCAGTTTCAGTCCGTGCTATAGCTGAAAGCTTAATGTTGGACCAAGTCTGGTTCAAAAAGTACTTTCTTAATTGGATATAAGTTTGATATATCTGTATTTCTTCCACATAGCTAATATGAGCGAATCAATCCCCACCAGCCCACATATTCCAAGAGAGGCGGCACCTTCATTCACAGAAAGAGCACGGCACCTTCATCCCAAGCAGACTAATTAGCTATCTTACTAACTATATCTAATCTTTAGTCCCCTCTAGACCGGATAGCTTTCTTTCCTGTAGAAAAGGGGCGGAGCTACTCGACTAAAAGGAGAGGGACTACATTAGTACTTTATATCGTGCTTAGGCCCCTTTGTTGTCCATGGTTTAAGAAGCCTTAAGAGCAGCCTAGAGAGTAATGCCCATGTATTAGTCCCTGGTCTTAAGGTCTTGCTTTAGCTCCCTATGTAAATTAGCCTTAATAGACTAGCTCTACGGAGCTGTGCTTAGCCGGAGCTGTAGTGCGATAATGACTGAACGGAGCTATGGATTCATTCATGGCGATGCTTTACTTACGATGCACCTGTGATGGGTATACGCCTCATTTACAACCACCTTTAGCAGCAGGTAGCCTGTAGTACTACTTGCCTGGTTGATGCTGGTACTTTATCCCAAGAGGAGATCCAGGTGTTGAGCACTCGATGATTGGTTTTCAGTCAATCAATCCCAGGTGTTGCTGCAGTCGAGCCAGGTGTGTTGATCCCAGGTGTTGAGCAATCAATGACAGGTTTTGATTCACTATATTCCGGTATGAGATCCAAGTATTGCCAGCATGGAGGTAGGTGAGAATTACCGCAGAGACGATACCGGGGGAGAATTGGAGATGCCGCAGAGACGATACACGGGAGATAAACCCTCCTTCCCAATCATATGACCTCCTGATTTATTTATACCTACTCAACTATCCTGGAGAAGCTGCCCACCCAGAAGAACTAGGGGCCTCACCTAAAGCCTACACATATTGAACGGCCGGGGGGACCCACTGCCCGAAGTTACAACAACTTATAGTTACCATTTAAAGGGGCGTATTTGAGAAAGAAAAGATTGGGAATGAAAAAGTTCTAGGCAAAATGGGGATCTATAGATTTCTCGATGGAGCAAGGAAAGGCAAGGAACTGATCTCCCGTGAACATAAACCCACCCAGCCCAGACGGTAAGGTAGGACCAGCCAGAAAAGAGGATAGAAATAAATATAGTTGAAAGGGCCAGTAAAAGAAGTGGCTCTCGACTAAGAGATATCGAGTTCTTTCGCTTTCTTATCTATTCTTTTCTTATAGTTTCTTCCTCCGTCGAGGGTATAGTTCGAGCACCTATAAAACCTAAAGAGGAACGTAAAAAGCAGTAGTGCATACTATGATTTTAGGGGAATTACCCTTTCAGTTTGCTGCCATTGTAAGTTCCTATTCTGTCTGCCGCACCAGACCTGCACAGGGTACCCCTATACCACCTATATGCTGGACAAGTACCAGGATCTAAAGGGAATATGGCTGCTATGACCTTCTGGCTATGAGACTGGCTGTGTGTCTCAGGTGCTTATGCACTGCTGGGGCTATCACTGGCATATGATCCTCAACTTGTGAATCATTGTATGTAATCGTTCATACTATAATGTAGTAACTCTATTGTTCCGTAGGGTATTGTTCCGTAGCAGTAAGTTTCATAAGGATATTCAATCTTTATGGTCTGGTGAACGGGTATCGTGTTATGAGAAACTTCAATATATTCTATTCTGGTAACAACTTGATGAACTACCTCTCCTCATATGGTGTCAACTTGGGGATATTAATCAAATCTCGTTCCGTGGCAACAGGAATAAACATAATTTATTTATCTCGTCGTATGATAACAACTTGGTTCAATTTATTCTGGTGGAAACATGATAAACATAATCATAAATCCCATTCAGTGGTGTAGGGACCTTATCAAGAGTACCGTAAGCAGCACATTGTATCCAGCAGTTTCGTCGTACTCCTTCGGTGGGATCCAAATCCAGTCGATCAACTTCACTCAATGGAATGGGCCTATGCTCTTCAAATGCTGAATTAACAAAGTCATTTTTTTGTCCATGCTCCTTTGAATTAATGTAAGTAAGCATTATCATTGCATCCATTGCTGTAGGAACTCAGTGTTCCAAATGGGTAACCCTGTCCTTGTCCCTTTAACCCCCCCCTTTTTTTCGTTTTTGCTTGTATGCATGTTTCTTTTTTATCTCTCCTGCCTGATGCATGGGCGTGGATCTCTATCGTCTGTCTGGCCTGTGGTTCCCGTTGTTATCGTCGTTGTTGTGTTCGTTGTGGTCGTCGTTATCCTTCCTTTATATTGTCTTCCTTTCTTACGCGCTTAGGTCGGCTCTCCGTCTTGATCTCCTGGGGCTTATAAAAAAAAATTGATTGGCTTCCGGGAGTGTCTCGTCTCTTGCTTCTTCCTTACCAGCTTAGCTGGCCTTTTATTTGGCTTAGATGGCTTATCTGACTTGTCTGGCTTAGTTAGAGAACTTGGTTACAGATTGATCAAGAGAAAGACAATATATGTCAGCTGGTACGATACAGCAGCGTCCTTAAGGTAGGCAGCATACATAGGGCTGGTCCGCTGAGAAAAACTGGTACAATAAGGGCTGGTTCCATAAGCCACGTTCCAGAAGGCAGGGGATATAAGGGCATCTTAACACGTGACTATTAATCATAGACGGTTCTCCTAATGCAATAAGTTAGAGTAAAGAGAAGATATGTACATGATAAATAATGTTTGTGTTTACGTTGAGGGGGGAGGGGGGGGGTTTGTACAACGGACGGGGCACACGGACGGGACCAATGACATAGCAGGGAGAGGCTGGGCAAAAGGGCTGACCTTCTTGGGGAGTTGGATTGCCTAACCTTCAATAAATATAAAAAGAATCCCTTACTTCTCTGCTCCAGCCGGTACTACTTGCCGGTAACTCTTAGTCCGTTCCAGTTTCCATTTTTGGCCCAAGCACCGCACCAGAACCGGACAGTACTATTACGTCCATAGGTTGAGTTCCCTGGTAAGGTCCATAAGGTAATACTTGCCAGGCAATCCATAGATTATTTGAAATAGACTCTCTAAATCTGAACTTATAAATCTCTAAATGAGATACTTCCCTGTCTTTTTCACCACTATTCCAAATAATTATTGTTGTCTCCATTCATTCTTTTTATTTGCTACTTCTGCCTCTTAGCGAAGCTTGCCAGGGTCCATTCCACCACTTGTTGTTTTTTCTCTTGAGCTAAAGCAAAGTACCCCATAATCATTATTGTCAAGAGAGGTTTAAATTATCCGGTAGCAAGATCTCGATCGATAGGTAGTGTAGGGATAAATCTCTCCCGTTCCAAGGCAAAATGGGGGGAAACTCAATCAATATGGATGGAGGGAAGGATAGGGGAGGAGAGAAGAGAAGAGGAGGAATAAGAATAATGATTGATTCCACCGAGAGAGCCATCCAGTAGATTTAATACATCTGTTACTTAACATTTATTTACAGTTTTAAGAGCAGTTGGAGGAGGATAAGTCTTCCCCTAAAAGAGGAAACACGGATCGAGCCAGACCACATTATTATACATCCCTATCCCTTGATCAATGGGCTTATAAAGGGGCTTTATCAAGAACTTACCGGGGATCACAACTTCAACTTCCCCGGAATGAATGAACCTGATTGATGCGGTGATCAATGTGGTTTTCCCGGCCCACCCACAAATGATACGATGGATCGATGTCCACGCAGTAAGTTATACGTACTATTTTCTACTTATCTTGGAAGGATTTGAAGACACGGTGCTGCAATAAAAGTGACTCTGGAAAGTAATGTGTGTGTGTGGGTAACTTAAATCTTCGTTCATAATGAACACTGAAAAATATATTATTATGTCCCCCATATTTTTATCAGTGCCTTCTTAATTGATAACAGGCTTCACACGCTTTCAACAGGGTTTGGTTTGGGCATATTTTAACAAATTATCATTTGGCTTTTTGCCTTAGCTACAACCTCGTTCTGATATGGGTGAGATAACCCCCATTAAACATTACATAAATATGATTTTTATTTAGTAATAATGTCATTTCCGGAACTTTAACTAATTATTTTGTTTGAGCCATTTATGTTGGTTACTTAATGAGCAAATACACATTGTCCAGTGGAAATGTGCCACCAGGTGGTTTCAATGCACTCAATCTAAAGAGGCAATACAGAAGTTTCACTTTCCATATTTCATAGGTTATCCTTAGCACGTCTCCTTTGTGCAGATAGTTGTTTAACTTGTCATTCAATCACTACGGTTGTTGTTCCTCCGTGACCTAGACTCCGTGATCTATAGTTCCCCTGTTGTGAGCTCACTAAGCTAACCCCTTCAGCTTGAGGCAAGCTTTATGCAATAGGAATGGTTAGCTTATGCTATCTTTATAACGTCTATAAATGAGTAGGATTTGAAGGGAGGTTCACATTCTAAGTAAGTAGTAGTTCAGTGTTCAGATTCAGTTTGTGAGCGGAAGCCAACGCTTGAACTGATTATAATATATAAAACCAGCGCATTCGCTGCTATTATTATATACTCCTAGGGCAAGGAAATTAAGAACTATTATGGAACTAACTCTAGACCCCTGAAACAAGGTCCTTTTATTTATTAAGAAGGGCAGGCTCCGAAAAAACAATTTTTTAATATGGAAGCATTATAAAATAATATAAATGAGGTATGCTGTGTTTGTTGGGGTGGGACCAGACAACAGTTGGGCCCAGGCCAACAGTTTATTGGTACTATTTGAAATAAAAGCCTTCTGATTAATATTAAATGGGGCTTTCAAAATGTTTCTGTGCTGGCAAGAAAACAACTATATTTTACTCTATCTAGTGCTTAGCTTGAGTTCATAAGCTAACTCCGAGCTCTACTCCCTGTTAAAACTAAATCAATGTTTCCGTGCAGGTAGGTGGCCAGGGGCAGGTGCAACAACCCCATATTACCATAGTAGCTCCTTCCTACAACCCAAGTTTGTTGCCATTAGTGATACAGGGTCTCCAATAGGGTAGCCTTCTGGTTGTTTTGATGACAGCTTGAGGTGGTTCACCCAATGCGGCGCAAGTGTATAAAGTTAAGTGAGAGAATAAATCCTCCTTCCTTAGTTCTAATAATTAGGTGTAGTTCTTTGAGTGAAAGCCGCTCTAGAGATATGGTTTCTATGTGTTTATATAGTAGCTTGCGTGTATATTTTTCACACATGATGATACTCGCATGGATACGTCCTTGCCTTAGCTGAGCTACTACTAAGCATGGCTCTTATCGATTGTACCTAATGATCGACCTAATTGAAGCTCATTGTGCTAATGCATTTATTGTACCTCATGCATCACTGCCTAATTGAACCTCATCGATTGAACCACCTAATTGAAAAGGTTCAAGTCAAAAGGCAAGAGGGTAAAGGCTGGCTACTGGTTCCTGTGTATAAAGGCTTGGGGTGAAAGAAGGAGAGGCCCTTTCTTGTTATAAGCAGCAATAAATAAACAGGTATGTGGCACTCACTGTGTCTTATTGGTTTCCCATCCCTAGGTCTGGCTATTATAAGTAGGCAATGCCAAAAGGAGATCCACTCAATCCAGTACTTGTGCATGAAGCCAATACAGGTGGTGGTGTACTCGATGAATGGTTTTGATAAACTTTATGCCGGGAGCCAGCCAAGTATTGATCTCCAGCATGTGGAGGTAGGCGCCAATTCCCACATAGCTTATACCGGGAGAGAATGAACTGCCACTAGCATATACACTGAATACATAGTGAGCTGCCGCCGCTAGCAGATACCCGGGGATAAAGATGTGGATAATACATGGAAATACATCATCGACGTAGATATCGAGAGCCAATAGTTGATGCTGTTAAACCAATAAATGCTGTCGATGGCTTATGGCCACACTCAAACAACACATATGGTGGATTCAACTGATGGGCAAGTTTAACGTAGAAATGCAATATATAATATAGTGCCTACCCCTTATTGGTTGTGGAACCTCATAATCTGTGTTCCGCTAGGTTTCATTGATCAACAACATAAAATTATATTGCTGCTCGATTTGGTTACTCAGATGGGCTGGGATACTAAACTTGGATATTTGAGCTAGGCTACTTGGAGCGCCCGCTCTATAAAACAGACTCATTCACCAGTTTCGCCTAATAAAATTGATCCTTTAGTAAGTAACAGGTAATATTTTTACTCATAAGAACAATGATAAGATCAAGTATCCAAGGCCATCCGAGTAAGCCAAACCAAGCTGGGGGACGGATCCGAGTGTTACCATCTAAGTCTTCCAGTATATTAAATCCCAACTATGACTGTTATTTAGTTATCGACTCTTGGATCGACTAGCGGGAAAAGTATTGGCATGGAACTCTGGATCCTATTGGCATCCTTTCTTAAATGCCCCTCCTTGCGGCAACCAACAACTTCCTGGGCCTGTTAGGAAGAATATGAACTAACTACCACCGCAATCACCACGTGTCAATGGGTCATGGGTATAGCTGTTGGGAAGGTTAGGCAAGCTGTATCTGCTCATCGATGGGCCAATGGTATTGCTGCTGTCGGGCGGGCCCGCTGTGCTGTCTATGACAAGTGCTTATGGTTAATCCTTCCTTAGTAACTGTGTTCCGTCAGGGTAAGCTGTGTAGGGGCTTTTCTTTTTTGGACCACCCTTATGATGTTTACTTAGTGTTGTTATAGTCCGTGGTACCCTCTTATTTGGACGTTGGAAAGAATATCTATATAATGCGGGCCTTCAATAAATCACTATCGGAAACCACCTCCTCCTCTTTTCCCCGAAAGTTACTACCCAACAAGCGTGAAAGAATCAAGCTGACAAGAAAAATATACAACCCCCATCCTAGCGTGAATGGCTCAACCGAAGGCAAATCGATTCATTTCCAACTTCCTTCTGCCTTTGGCTGGGCGCCTTAATCCGAACAAGGCTTAGGCGGGTGAGGGAAAAACATTTGAAATAAAATAAAATAAAATAAATGACGCAAACAGCTCGCTCGTTTGATCTTTGGGATTGGTCCGGTCGATCAAAAACCTTTATAACCACGTTATAAGATCATTATCATAAAACTTTATCATATCAATCTTGGGAATTAATTCAGTAGTTCCTTGGTCCCGAGTTGAACCCACGATGATGTGGATCTTGAAGTAATAAATGATAAAGTGTAAGGGACTCAAACCTCTTGTTGTCTAATTGTGTTTCAATTTTATCAATATGTGACTAGGACTCAACCGTCTTGTTCCTCTTATCCTCTTCTTTAGGGGGTGGAAAAAGGAGGAGTCTTAGCTCATTCCAAATTCCTCCCAAACGTCGTCTTTGAGATCATCTTTGCTGGCCATATTTTTATTGAGATCCTTTTTTTCAATCTTCCAATTGTCCTTGTCTTACCATATCTATGATGTAAACCTTTTGTACCATGTTGGCCTTTCAAGTTTTCCGGTTGATCTTCTATCTTGGACATCCTAAAATCCACCTCTTTATTTTACTCTGATGTTAGCTCAACCAACTATTGTCTATGTTCGCTTGGTATTAACCTAACTATTGAAAATGTTGGTACTTAAGGACAATACAACTAAAGCACTCTGGTTCAAACCCTAGGATTGCCCGCGATTTTATTCATGGATCCTCTCAAGGACCCTGGTCCGAGGGGGATTGCTCGGTCTGAAGTGGAGGCCTTATGCTCTATTGTTGCCTCTATTTTTTCGTCCCCTTCTTCTGCTTCTTTTCCAAAAAAACTGTTTTAAGTTGGCTTCTGTCCCTGAAATTACATTATATTCCTTTGTTGCTTTTCATAAGGCTTTAGCTCTCTCAGATCGAGGCTTGGATTGGACAGTTTACTGTATTATGGTCGTCCCCCAGGGCAATGGAGTTATGGCTAAACACTGGAAACCGTTTATATCAGGAGATCTTGCAACATCATTTATGTGGACAAGGATATTATTATTATTATTATTCCTATTTTATAAAAGGAAGACCAGGACCTTATCTTCATAAGTGGGCCTCATGGATCCAAGAGGTATGTATCCGGATAGGTGGAGCTTAGCCTTCGATCTGTATAAATATGTGCCTTTAGTTGTTTCTGTATGGGGAAAACCTTGTAAAAAGCCTCTTCATTGTTGGAGTGATGAGGATTTAGCTGCCATTGGTAACTCCTTGGGCCGGTACATGGACAGATTTGAACCAAAATAACTCACTCATTTTTGCTTGTGCTCGTATTTGTGTAGAGGTGTATTTATAGAAGGGGTTGCTGGAAGCAATCAATCTCTCAATTGTTAACTAAAGCCCTATCCCCTCCAGACAACAATGAAAGATATAGTGGATAGCAACAGGTGAAGAAGGGAGGAATAAAATGGTTGGTCAAATGCCAAAGAAACCTAATTATTGAATCAGTTCCAGGTTTTCGTGCAGTTGGAGGAAGAGGAACAAAGGGACGAAAGTCCTCCTGAGATTAGATCTAGCCTAGTTGTTAAAAGCAAAATCATGTCAGAACAACCAATTATTGAAGAAATGGGATCTGGTGACTCATATTTTGACTCTTCCCTCTGAGCCATTTCAATATATTCCTGAATCTCAGATCAAAAGTGCAACTACCCCAAGCGGAATCCTAACCTGAACTAAAGCGTGCCAGAATCGAGGGGACTCAACAGAAGAAACGGAAGAGGAGAGACCCCGCCTTTAATACCTCGAGCAAGTTATCTATGATCCTCGACTTTAGGATTAAGGCGTCCAGCCAAAGGCGGAGGCTAGGGCCCATTCACGCTGGTCAGGTTGTTTCAGTCATGCAGTTCGGGTTGAGCCATTCATTCAGGCAGATTAGGTCGTGCCAGTTTTAGGTGCACCCATTCCCCTAGCTCCTTCCTACAACCATTCGAAGTCCCCTTACTTATAGATTAGAAAAGAGGAGTACGCCCAGTCCGCGTAAGGAACCC
>Ga0233342_1000004_pt1 | contig 90870 bp, 51 predicted proteins | sample GEONDECOMP273_FD_180706 | JGI IMG/M metagenome (GOLD analysis project Ga0233342, IMG submission 180706) | Leaf litter microbial communities from Shasta-Trinity National Forest, California, United States - GEON-DECOMP-273 | ecosystem: Environmental > Terrestrial > Plant litter > Unclassified...
AGTCGCCAAAAGACTGGCGGAGTGCTTTCTTGACCATTTCACTTGAGTGAGATAGGGGAGAGTGGAATTGAGTGTGGAGGGATCAAATCCTAAGATATACGAAGGAACGCCGCGAAGGCAGCTCTCTGATAAGGAATGAAACGAAATAATCAGAATTTTACGACAAATTTGGTTCGATGGCTGTTCCCCACTAACCACAAGGATATAGGGACTCCATATTTCATCTTCGGTGCCATTGCTGGAGTGATGGGCACATGCTTCTCAGTACTAATTCGTATGGAATTAGCACAACCCGGCGATCAAATTCTTGGTGGGAATCATCAACTTTATAATGTGTTAATAACGGCTCACGCTTTTCTAATGATCTTTTTTATGGTTATGCCGGCGATGATAGGTGGATCTGGTAATTGGTTCGTTCCGATTCTTATAGGTGCACCTGACATGGCATTTCCACGATTGAATAATATTTCATTCTGGTTGTTGCCACCTTCGCTGTTGCTCTTATTGAGCTCAGCCTTGGTAGAAGTGGGTAGCGGAACTGGGTGGACGGTCTATCCGCCCCTAAGTGGTATTACCAGTCATTCCGGAGGAGCTGCTGATCTAGCGATTTTTAGTCTTCATCTATCAGGTGTTTCATCCATTTCAGGTGCTATCAATTTCATAACTACTATCTTCAACATGCGCGGGCCTGGAATGACTATGCATAGATTACCCCTATTTGTGTGGTCCGTTCTAGTGACAGCATTCCTACTCTTATTATCACTTCCGGTACTGGCAGGGGCAATTACCATGTTATTAACCGATCGAAGCTTTAATACAACCTTTTTCGATCCTGCTGGAGGGGGAGACCCAATATTATACCAGCATCTCTTTTGGTTCTTCGGTCATCCAGAGGTGTATATTCTCATTCTGCCTGGATTCGGTATCATTAGTCATATCGTATCAACTTTTTCGGGAAAACCAGTATTCGGGTATATAGGCATGGTTTATGCCATGATCAGTATTGGTGTTCTTGGATTTCTTGTTTGGGCTCATCATATGTTTACTGTGGGCTTAGACGTTGATACGCGTGCTTACTTTACCGCAGCTACCATGATCATAGCTGTCCCTACTGGAATCAAAATCTTTAGTTGGATCGCTACCATGTGGGGAGGTTCGATACGATACAAAACACCCATGTTATTTGCTGTAGGGTTTCTTTTTCTGTTCACCATAGGAGGACTCACTGGAATAGTCCTGGCAAATTCTGGGATAGACATTGCTCTGCATGATACTTATTATGTGGTTGCACATTTCCATTATGTACTTTCTATGGGAGCCGTTTTTGCTTTATTTGCAGGATTTTACTTCTGGGTGGGTAAAATTTCTGGTCGAACATACCCTGAAACTTTAGGTCAAATCCATTTTTGGATCACTTTTTTCGGGGTGAATTTGACCTTCTTTCCCATGCATTTCTTGGGGCTTTCGGGTATGCCACGTCGCATTCCAGATTATCCAGATGCTTACGCTGGATGGAATGCCCTTAGCAGTTTCGGCCCTTATGTATCCGTAGTTGGGATTCGTCGTTTCTTCGTGGTCGTAACAATCACTTTAGGCGGTGGAAACAACAAAAGATGTGCTCCAAGTCCCCGGGCTGTTGAGCATAATCCAACCACACTGGAATGGATGGTACAAAGTCCTCCAGCTCTTCATACTCCTGAAGAACTTCCAACTATCAAGGAGACCTTGTGAGAAGCTATGTAAAGCAGAAGAAAAAATGGAGGTCGCCGGCTGCTACTAAGAACCTAACAGAACTCAAAAATGTGGGGTGGGTGAAACCCGTTATTATTATAATCATAATGATCATCGTGGTCTGGATCTTCTTTTTTCGCCGAGATATCCAACTTGCCCTTCTTGCCGAGATACCAATACCGGGCAGAGATGCATGCAGCGAAACAGTATTCCATAATGATACGAGTCAATACTAAAGCCAACATTAGCGAGGTTACTGCATAGTGATACATACAGCTCCAGACAAGTCCAGGGAGGGACGGATACCTCTTTAGAATATCCACCTATAGGTTGACTTATAATAGGGCCTTTCAAGGCCTTCTGTACTTAACAGATTATATGACTTCAATAATTCTACGTTTGCAAGAATGGAAGCTGAGGCAATGGATAAATACCAATCTATTTGGTTCCCCTGCTGCAGCATCTGGCTTATTGGTGTTGGGAGTATCTATCTCATCCATGTCTGTCTTCCGTTCCCTTGCTGCTATAGTAGTAGCTTACCAGGTAGGGGTATTAAGATGAGCCGCCTATAGATGGTACCCGTCAGATGTAAAGTATTAAGTTTTGTATCCTTCACCTTGTCCTCTGTTGTCTCTGTTGTTGTGTTCCCTTTCACCGCTGCCGTTGGAATGGGATTGATTATCTTGGATGGAATGGATGGGAAGCTAAATCGGGAATCAAAAGCTTGGCAAGCAACGCAGTCTTATGGCAACAATTATGGAAAGCAATATAGATATTATCGTGATGCGACTATTGTAAAGAAGGCTGACTTTCACTTCGAGCCTTTAAGAAAAGAGCAGCGTCAATAGCGTTACTTAAGAACCCTCCCTCTCAAAGCCGAAGGCCAAGGAAGGGTGGGTGTTACTCAATCAACCTACTTGCCTACTTCGTACCTCTCGCTACATGACTTCCCTTATTGAAGCCAGCCACTTACTTGCCCCTTTCCAAGATCCATAGAGCGGCCGAAAGTAGACCTAATAACCAATATAAATAAAAGCAGTTATTACTACTGCTTTTAGCTAATTACGGGCAGTTACCATGCCACGCACAGAGGATCCCCCTCCATAACTTAGCTGTCCAACTTAAGGAAGGTCTTCAATCTACGAACTTAAACACATGCATGCCCGGATTGCATGGATGCATGAAGGGAGGACCTGACTTCAAATGCTCCAACAAGTTGTCTCTTCAGCAGGCAGTGATCAAAAGGCTCTAGGGCTTAGGGCTATGGATCTTCCGATGTTCCTGGGCGGGCTCCTTCTCCTTCCTGCTAGGCTTCAGGCTATTCTCACAAGGCTCCTGCTGGCAGTATGCTTATTCTTCTATGCCTCTCACTATCCTGAGGTAAGCTGCGGCGTCGTCCGTTCCGGTCATGTAAAGAGTCAAGTATTGTTTGGGTCCGACCATCAATGTCCTACACGCATGGGTTTTTTCAGGGTAAGTATCTGCTCATGGTAAGGAAGGCAAGCAGCATACATATTTGTTTTTCTCCGCCAATCATACGGACCTACCTGCCCCACAAAATATCTCTCTATCTGCTCATGATAAAGGCTTAGCGTGAAGTTTTGAACCTACCAGGTAGTTTCAGCGTTGATGTCAGAAATAAAGTGGTAAGAGCATTGGAGCAGGTTGTTCATATTCTCACCCACAGTAGCAGGTTGTTGCTAAGGTAAGCAATAAGAAGACACGTTAATCACGTTAATAAGGTAAGCTCAAGAATCCTTCCCCCAAGCACCCACAATCCATCTGCTCATGGAAAAGCAAAAAGTGGTTTATGTATGTCCACTCAACACCAGTGATTGTAAAGGCAAGAGGTAAGTAGGCGTCGTTCATAAGGTAAGCTGCCTTTACCCTTGCGATTCTGGATGCTTCTTTTCCCTTATTGATCTTTACTGCTACTTGATTGATGATGGAGATTTATTTTACGGCTTTATTGACTCTCTTTCTCTTTGCGCTGCTCTGCTTGAACTATGAATTTATAGCCGCTCCGTTTTAATTCAGATATCAGCTTGCTTCTATAACTACAGAATTTATATCCATTCCACCACACTAATTAGAACTCTCCACACCCACCGCTAACTTACTTTTAGACATTGAATCTATACTACCTTTTGTCTCTCAGCGGCCTCTTTGACTCCCCAGGTAGCTCCCTTATTGCTATATCCACTGCCAGCACAATGGTAGCTATCTGGACCTCTCATTTTACTCTGGCCACCGCTTGCACCTTATTGATCTCTACAGCTGCCTTACTTATGCACTTTTCATTTACTGCTACCAGAATATCTACCACTGCTCTCTTGGTGCTTGCTCCTGCGAATTATTTGAGCACTATTTCTGCTCATGGGCCGGGAATTTTACACCTTTATTTCTGGCACGATATCTAAATATCGATCTTGAACTGCGGCTACCCCTATCGCTTCTGGTGGAAATGCTTAGAGTTTTTTAATTGGACCTGGAATTGCATAATTTACTGGATCACCGGCTACATCGACTTCTGCTGAACCAACTGCTGACTCAACAGCATCTACTTCAGGATCTGCTGTCTCTGCTACCATACCGTTCTAGCTGTCTTCACCTATGCAACTACTGTCTCTGCTGCTTTTGTGAGGTTAACTACTCAATCTTTATCTGAAAAGGGAAAGAAAGGAAGGATTGCGAACCCTTCTAAGACAGTAAAAGGGAAATTATTTAAGGTTATCCCAAAATTTATTGACGGTTATCCCTAAGTTCGGGGCATTTCAATCAAGTCACACGGGTTGATGCCTTATCAAGAATGCCAATCAGTTAGTTAGATCAAGCTTGTAAATAGTTATTGCCTTATTACTTGTCCCACTAAGCACCCAGCCTTCATTAACCCGATTTGACCTAAGCAGTTGAGCCGTTCTAAAGCTCCTAGATAAAGGCCATCTTTAAGTACTCTTCTTTTCACCTGCATCTCCAGCCTAGTCAGAATATACAAAACCATGTAGCATCAACTCACCACCTCCTACATACCTCAGACCATGATGCACTGTTTCCCTTCAAGTAACGGAGCACATGCTTTGCGGCAACCCAGTTCATTTTACTCGGCTCAACCATATAATGGTTCAATGTGTTTACTGCCAAACAAAATTAAGGTCTGGTATTTACCAGACACAGGAGGGAACCTATCAACTGTATGTACACTGATGGGTCTACCAAATCTGAATCTGTTTATAACTTCAGATTAGATATCATGGGAAGAGCCCAGGGTTCATAGTCCATCATTTTAAACCTCTTCAGACTCTAAACTGCATACTTACCCTGTCCGAGGAACTGGACTTTGCTAAACCTCCATACCCAAGAAATAGTGCATAAGACCGATGTGCTTCATGTCGAACTCGCGTTCTAACTCTATCTTGCACCATGCTATGAGCTTCTCATAACTCCCTGTAGTATCAAGTCATCCACATACAAGACCAAAACAAACAGATCATATCTATCAAAGAAATAATAAAGATTGGGATCTGCAGCAGTTTTGGTGAAGGCCAAACCTATCAGGTACTCATTAATCCTTGGGTACCAGGTACGCGGTGCCTGCTTTAGCCCATAAAGGCCTTATTTAGTTGGCATACTGGGGTTTCATGCCCATGCACCTAAAAAGCTATAAGCTTTTTTATGTCAACCTCCTCCTCAATCAGTCCATGAAAAAATGCAGTCTTAACATCCATATGATATAGATACCAACCCAAAACCGATGCTAAGGACATGATAGATCTGATGTAGGTATACCTGGCAACCGGAGCGAAGGTCTCCTCATAGTAAACTCCCTATTTATGGGGGAATCTTTTCGCTACAAACCGAGCCTTAGACTTATCAACACTGCCATCAGCTGCATGCTTCACCTTGTAAAGCCACCGGGACTCAGTCACTGACTTCCCTTCTGAGAACTACAAAATATCCCACACATCATTCTTCATGATGGAGTTATACTCCTCCACCGCGGCATCCCGCCAACCATACCTTCTCACTTGCTGCCTCCTCATAGCTGGAAGGCTCTGCATCAACAATGGCAGACATCACTGCAAAATAATTAGGAAAATTCTTAGGAGGATGACTCACCTGGAAAGACGTTTTAGGATCGGCCTTTTCCCCCTGCAAAGTGTGGGTAAGCCACCTAGGCTTCCTAGCTAAACTATAAGGCACTAAAGCATCGATTCCACCTACGAAACCTTACTGATCTGATTCTGAAATTTATTATTACTGCGGATATACTTTGGGACAGCAGGTGTTTCTCCCTCCTAAACCTCTGCTGGAGGCTCCTGAGACCTTGAATACCATGCCTCCTCATAAAACACGTCTAGGCTCACTACTATATTCCGTTGTGACGGATCTTTATATATTTCTATTTTGCTATTTCACCTTTTAGATTGAGATACGGCATATCATCAGGTGGGCAAGCTTCGAAAACACCTGCCGAAATAATCATCGTACTTGGCTTGGGTCTCACTATTCCCTTTTGCCTTATGTTCCTACTTCACTTTACTTTACTGTTACCTCCAACCCACCTGCTTAAAGAACTTATTGCGACGCCCCTCACTTACCTGCTTGCTTATGCCCTTCCCAACCACCTGCTCGCTTCCACCAACTTAATGACTTATCTTATGCTCCAAACAGCCAGCATTTACAGGACGGAATAATCACACTTGCTGACAGATCTGGGTACTTACAACTTGGATTTAAGAGCCTTGCCAATATGATTCAGGATTAGAATCCACTGACTAGGAATAGACCTATCTTTTAATGCCTACACCTGAAAGTTACCCACCTGTAAGAACTAGACCTCATAGCCAAGCCAGTCCTAGACTTTCTTATGGAATCGCTTCATAGTTACTGCACTGGACCTTTTGGGTTGGGATCAAATATTGCCTTCACTCTCAAACGATGGGATTCTGCTTTCCCCTGACCTTACTTTATTGAAGCGGGAATTTGAGAAAGCTTTGTGGGTACGGCACTTACAACCTTATACTCTTGCATTACTGGTATTTTCCGAAAGAAGCCCAGGAAGGGAATGACTCGTATTTTCCGAGGGCTTTTTCTTATGGTCAAAATGAAGGTGGAAAAGAATACACTTGCACTACTTAGATTTTCCGAGGTCAGCCCAGGAAGAAAAGCACTCATATTTTCCGATGGATCTCCACTTTTATTTTCCGATAAGCAGCTGCAGAGGAGGATTCCTTGGTGCGTAAGCACGCTCGACTTATAAGGAAGAGGGATTTGACGATGGCTTTCTCGGTTGAGAAATTCCGTATTTTCCGAGCTTTTGACTATCTACAAGATCTTAGGCTCAGAAAATACTTATAAGAGAATTGGGATTTTCCGAAAGAAGCCCAGAGAAATAGAATCTTATAAGCTGTCTGGTTTGGCTGAGTATCCAATTACAACCTCTGGGTGGCCGGGTCACCCTCCTTTCAACCATCCAGCTTGCCTTGCCTTCGGAGGACCAGCGCGGAGAGCGAACAACTACTATGATCTCACCGATTCCTTCTCTGGACAGGCTGCTGTTACCCATGCTTTCGAACTCGTTAGAAAGAGAGTTATCTGGTCCGAGCATCCGACAAGATAGCGAGGGTGAATGCCTTCTTTTCATGGCCGGATAACAATAAAGCAGCTCAAAAACTATTGGATGGTCCAGTTGGGTGCCCGGTATTATAGTTGCTAGTGTACTTCCTTCCGGAGTTAGTCCCTTCGGTAGTCTAGCTTCCCGCCCACCGGGGACAATATAAGTAGATCCCGACAGCTGTGATTCTCCATCCTTCCTGCCTCTACGTTGCCCTGCCTCACCCCTCCCTTTCAAAGTGGGTAATTTAAGTAAGAAAAGGTTAAATAAGAGAGAATAAGGTGCTTATTATCAGGCGCTTCATATTATTGTATAATAGTAAAATTACTCGGATAATAGTACATGGATAAGCTCTGGCGTCCTTTGGTCGCCCTTGCTTTTTTGAATGGTCCTGCTTAGTTGAATAAGTTATTGCTACCGCTTGTGATAATAGGTCCTCCCAGAAGCCAGTTAGTGACCGTAGGATGCTATTATTAATCACTATTTTGGAGATGGTGGTCCACCGGACGGGGCACACGGATTACATAGCAGGGAGAGATGGTGGGCTGTCGGACTCATTTAAGCCCTGAAGCCGGGAAGAGAGAGGTACTCATGGAACCAATAAAATACATTTTTTTATAAAGAAAATATTTGTTTATCCAGTTTACGGGGCATATGATCCATCTGGGTTCTCAAACTCAAATTCGGCTGACGCCTCCTCGATAAATTAGTAATTGTCCCTCCGCCTTTGTTTTGGCCTGGGCGCCCGCCTGAATACTCAAGTGAAGGCAAGGAACTTAGAAACCCTTTGAGAGCTTACCCCATGGAGACCGACCGCGGCCTCTTTCTTCTCTTCTCTTTCAAATGAAAAGAATGGAGACTGGCTTTCACTCTTGAGCCCTACATTATCTGCCCTTGATTCCTACATCCTATACTATACCTCTTCCTAAATCACGCCATTAAAGAATGTTTTATTTACATAATATATTTTATATAAAGACCAACCAAGACAAGATGCTAAAGACATGATAATGAAAATAAAGGTATACCTGGCAACTGGAGCAAAGGTATCATCATAGTAAACTCCCTTTTTATGACAGAATCCTACGGAAACAACCCTAGCCTTGGGCTTTGAAATGCTCCCATAAATGACATGCTTTATCTTGTACAACCATATGGAATCAATCACAGATTTCCCAGTAGGTCTTGAAACTATCTCGCGAACATCATTCTTTAGAATAGAGTTGTACTTATCTATCATGGCATTGTGCCATACCTGTGTAGCGGCCTCCACAACGCTGGGACACTGTATAAAGAATAGAACAACTCATTAATGCTACAAAAGTAGTCAACTTCTTAGGTGGACGACTCCCTCGAAATGTATATTTAGGTCTTCCCCTAGAGAGTAAAATTGCCATCAATACGTACATAACTCCATAGAAAACCTTATCCTGCTCTTTTTTTACCCGCGAAGTCAACCCTCCATCTCCTTATCAGCCCTGCTTGCTATCAACCACTTATTATTTTATGGGCCTTGGCCCGAGGTCTAACGTTAGCCCAGGGAAATAAGTATACTTCGTTATTCCACACATGATACAGAGGTTGTCACTGCGAAGCGCAGCGTCACGGACGGAAGGTCTTTATTGTTCGATAAGGTGAATGCTTTATATATGTTGCATAGAGATGGAAAAATCGATGCATGATGAAGCAAACATTATGATACGGAAAAGTTATTTTATATGTGGACGTATCGAACCGAAAGAATCTCAGGTTCCTAAAGGTACATTGGAAACGTCGGAGTAAACTGCGGCTTGTGAATAGAAAAGTCTTATGAGGTGAGAACGGTCAATAATCTCCGGTTGGAAAGAATCTATGGTGACAGAAGGTAAATTGGGAACGTTGGAATAAGCTTTTAAAGAGTAGTTTTATGAAGTGAGAACGGTGGATTGATGTTCGTACGTAAATTCCAACCACCACTTTAGCCTCTGCCTATTCCTATTTGTGAGGTACCGCTGACTATTCTTCTATTTGTTACCTGACGCTTTAGTCCTTTCCTTTCATTTGTGAGGCAACCTAGGCATATTAAATAGACCCTTCGAATTTGTATACCCCTTACTTTGAATCGACATAGTAGTAATACCATAAATCTAAATTTGTATACCCCTTACTTTGAATCGACATAGTAGTAATACCATAAATCTAAAATAGAATAGTAGGCTGGCTGCATGTTACTAAGATGTTTGGGGCCATCCAAAGCTCTGGTAATCAGAGCAAGGTTTTATTGTACAACAATGCTCATAGATACTAACAATAAAGAAAGTAATAAGATGATGTCTTGCTAGAGGATTTCAGGAAAGTTGAACAGGAGAGGAATGGCCTTAGGACAGAGTTGGATGCCATCAAGGCATGAGAGTCAGAGATAGTGAATTAGTTTATTATAGAAGTCAGTGTAGAGGTGGACTCAAGTGTGGGTGTGGATATAAGTATGGGTTTTACAGTGATCCCTCTATAGGTAGATATTCCTAGAATTCGATTTGTATCTTTGGCAATGGGGGTCGAAGATGAATAAGGAACTGGATAAAAGAGAATCTTGTATACAAATAGAAATATCATGATATACATGTAATTACGCTTTTCTCTAAATTGGTTTTTGGGGTGGGGGAGTCAGATGATTTTCTAGGTTAAAAACCTCTTTTGGGTCTATAGGACATAACATTCCCAAGGTTCCGTAGCGTTATAGGGTCGATGTGTAGGGCCATGGTTGGGTCGAGGTTCAAGGATGAGGTCCAAAGCAGCCGGGGTTCAAATCTTTCCAGGAATAATGATGTAAGTAACCCATCCTGCCAGTTTGTCTTTTCTCTCTCTCTCCCAGCCCGCCCCTCTCCTTCCTCTCTGCCAATGTGGGAAAGAAATAAAAAACTAACCGGTGCTACTTGCCATCATCTCTGAAAGTAATTCGTTCACACATGGCACGAACACCTACCTCCAGGGCAGGGGGGATGAGAAACAGTTAACGCACTTAGAATAACCACCACCACTATGTTGTGTATATCACGTATATATATATATACGCTGTGTGTTATATACGTAGATAATCATCTCTGCTTGTGTGCGGATCTAGGTAAACTTGGTAGCTAAAACAAGATTTATCCTCTGCTTGTAACCATAAAGTGTAACCTCATGCATGTAACCCGCATAGTGTAACCTCAACAGCTCCCATCCTACTCCTTATCATCGTGTATAACATCATCGCTTATTGTGTAACCAGCCTCATCGTCCCTAATTGCTCCTTATAGCTCATAGCTAATCGTGTGATCGAACCTCCTCTACGTCCTAATAATGTGCCGTGTCTCCTCATAAGCTACGTGTCCTCATAAGCTACGTGTCATATTGTTACTTGTCCTAGTGTGGGCTGTTGCGGGCAGACTGCTGAATGCGGTAACGGTAATGTGGTAATGCGGACTGGGCTTTCCACTAGGGTGGGATCGTTCTCTGCCCTTGCCAACGCCATTGCTATTGACTCATAGCTATTGCCAACCAAAACTAACATAATTTATTGCCAACGCAAATCAACATTGACTATTGGATCGACTACCTAGCGGCGACTATGACTCTTATTGGATCGACTGCATATAAACTAGCGGTAATTGTCACTTCCTGGGGATCAACTATTGGCTGACATTGACCGTAATGAGGGACGGAGTCGCTCGACTAAAAGGAGAGGGTCTCTCTTCTTTTTCTTGGCATCCATCCATCCGGTGCTGATAAGATAAAGTAAGTAGCAGTGCCGACTCACTAAGTGCATTCATGAAGTTCGTGATATAGTCTCGGGCTGGCTAAAGGGGATTCTCTCTCCTCATCATAGTGCCGTACCCTACTGCTATTCCTTCCTAGCTTAAGCAATGAGTTGTTGGGCATGACATGACTGCCACTCCTTCCTATATGAAGGTATGAAAATCAAGGTAAGGGTAAGTTTTTATCATGCCATGCTATTCCATCCCGGGGGTTTATAGTGGTACCTTCTGAAGATTGTTCCTAAAGGCAAGTGAAACATGTCTAGCTCTTACCCTTCTACCTTACTTATGTGATAAATACCTGCCCAAGACACCTATTCCCCTATACTACTTGCATGAATGAAGCGCTTAGCTTAGGAGGTACAACTATGAACCTCTTATCAGCAGGACGGGATTAGAAAACCTCATACTTACCTTGGACAGCACTCAATCTCGTTTCCTAGCATCAGTCTGAAGCCTGGCTGTCCTCCATCCAACGAGGTTTTCTGATGGACCCATCATAATTTCATCCCATCCGGCCAGTTAAATTAGATAAGCGAAACTCTGCTGCTAAAGGTCCAACCCTTTCAACTAACTAATAGATCATCATCCCGCAAGAACATGCTACTACATACAAGTTGACCATCCACCCGGTGCTTCTAAAATAAGTTCATAGATTGAACAGCACTAAATATTGTATCCTAGCATAAGTTTCCTGTCCATTCAATGAGGTTCTCTGATGGACCATAATCCAAGTCATCCGGCAGTTAAACGATATAAGCTAAAGGGACTCCCCTCTCGGCTCGGAACCATCCCCGCAGGAACAAGCTACTCCGTTACTCGGCTACTCAACCATTAATTTAGCTGTGTCTAATCAGTTCTGGAAGTATGTACAAGGGCAGTTCGTTCCTCACCCACACCAGTTGGTAGCTGCGGTCCAACCTGTCTAACTTACAATAATTCATTCTGTAGGCTCTGAACCAACCAGGTTATCCCTCCCTCCCTTCAAATCTAAGTATTAATACTAAACCAGTTCCATAGCCATTTCGTGATGCAGATCTAGTTGATGATCCAGTCGAGCTGCAGGTGAAGCAATTGATCCAGAGCCATTGAAGAGCTAGCTCTATGTAGCAGTTCTAAGTCCAGGGCAAGTAGACCAAACAGTCCAGCAGCAGCAGTAGCTTCAGAGCCATTTTTTAAGGTGCTTCCAGCGGATAGAGGCACCAAGAGGCAGCAGTCAACAACACTACATCAGGCATTAGATCTGTGAGACCTCGAGAGGCCACCAATGCTCGACTAGCTAGACCTTTCTGGTCATGTCGCCTCAGCCCTCGGGACAACTCACATTGCACCAATAGGTAGGGTTCAAATAGAGTGCTTGCCTTTCTGTGGTGGGATCCATATAGCCTTACCTACGTTAGTCGCTTCTTCACTGTTACTTACTTGAATAGCAATATTTTCATCTTTCTATTCCTGCCTGATGATCTTCTCTCTACCTCCTGATCTTTAAATAGCCAGACGCATCGAAGATGTATGGAAAGAAGTCAAGCCTTTACTTGAATGGGGTGGGTGCGGAAGCACGCTCGACTGACGGGAGGAGGGAGGGCCGCCATCGAAATTACCTAAGCGAAGTGGGCATCTAAATCTGATTTGTACTCTATTTCATTTTCGGCGTTCCCCTACGACAAGCGCTCACAGAAGGGTAAAATAATCAACCATTTTTTTGTAGATTGGCTTCTCTTAAGCCCTAAGAAATTAACCTAAGCAAGTCCCTAATAGCAGTAGCCCCACCCTACCCGTCCAACAGCTGTATTTGAAGCCCTTCTATCTGATCCGACGCTATAAGTTTAAGTAAGGCAAGCAGTATTACATCCATCCAACGAACGGGGAAGTTGCCTTCCCACGCAGCACGATCCAACGCCAGATCGCCACCCACAACAAACATTCATGATGTAGGCTTCAAAAGTAAATACGACCGATCTAAGCACCTCAGCAAGCAAGCCTGTTCAATTTCAGGGTTCTTTCATTCCTAAGGCAGTAGTTCTGCGGATCCCACCAAATCATTCACCCAGGCAGCTGCTCACATAAATGCCTACTTTTACCTTTACTTACGTGCATGCCATCCACCTACCTGTTCTACCATCCATCTTTATTTACTTACTTACTGCTTTACCCTACCTGGACTTGGTGGACTAAAAGTGATAGGCTCCTTCCTGCCAAAAGGGTAAAGGCATCTGTTTCCTTTTGGACCTGTTTAGGCGGCCAGTATCTGTGGTACTTGGTGAGGCTGAAAGTTACAGGTTCCTGGCTAAAGGTGAGGTGAGAGGTAGAGGGTCTAGGTTATACCTAAACTGTTACTGGGCGAAGGTAAGCTAGGACAGGATCTTTACCTGTAGTTAAATATTGATCCGCGGGATCTTAATCTGGATCCTAGATATCTAAGCGATTACTTTTATAACGATGTTTAAACACTTAATGAAAGTGACGCGCAGAGCGATTTAATAATGGCATTTTATGATGTTTAACGCAGCTAGGGGGAATGGAAAAGCTAGGATTGCTTGGATTGATTATATGGGCTGGCTGGTATGGCTGGTACAGCTAGATGGCAGGCGGGCGGGCTGGTACAACGGCGGGATAGCTAGTCGAATCACGGCTGGAAGAAAGAATAAAAAATGGCAGGCTGGGAGGAAGAATAAAAAAAGTGATGAATCGTACTTATCTCCTGTTGTTATTGTTTCGTCGTTACAGAACGCCTGGTCTCTCCATCTTCATTTCCATCTATAAATTACATAGAGAAGATAAGGCCCACCCTGTAGCACTTGGCAGTAGAGAGAGAAAGAAGGCAGTTTATGCTATGCCCTCTTCCTTTGAACTGGGATCTTGTTGATCTGAACCTGAGTATAATTTATACTGTTAGTCAAACTTACAATAAGCAACCTTCTCATATTCCACAATCTTTGTGTCCCAGAAACTAGCACCTAAGGTGCAAGGTTCACTAGCTTCAAAAAACTATAGAAGTTCCCCAATGTCACCACAGGAACTCACTCTCTTACTTAATACTGATAGGTTTTACTCATGAGCCGGTGGGTAGAAGGCCCTACTGGCGTGACTCAACAATGAAACCGACGACTCCATCCATGCCGGCTACCCACTATTTTATTATATTAGATAGGTCTCTATCGGCGCCAACTATAGTTCTTCAAATCTCGCGGTAGGCCCCGATCAAAAATTATCGTAAACCCTGGTCGGTCTGGTAAAAACCAATCTACAGAGACGGGGCTATCACCCACGGATCGAATCACGCATGGGATAATAAAGAGTCCACGCTCTTTGGCCAGATCTTGCAACCATTAGAGAAGAGAGGAACGAACGGAAAACAAATAAATTCCTCCCGTTCGAACCAAACCGAGAGGGCCCTCTAGCATGGATAGGATAGCTACCTTATCCACGCTAGAAGGAATTTTCATGCTGCTCCGGTCGTTCAAACACGAACAAACTCCCTGCCCCTGCTCAGAGACTCCCTCTTCTCACAACCGGGCTTCCACCCACACAGATATTCAATAATAGCAGTATATCAATCTCAATCAGTATATAATATATAACTGCCTTTATGCAACGGGCCCTTCCCTCAGGCAGGCTGGGTCCTCCCTCCCATTCAAGAATCGAGCATAAGTATATGTACCAAGGAGCTAGCTCTTCTTTCCAGCCAGAAGCATTTATACTATCGTAAGCCAGCTAGACCGTCCCGTCAGCAAGCATCCCCGCTAGGGCAGTAACTGTTGGGTCGCCTATCCCCACTAGGTAGGGGTTAACAAATAAAGGTCTATACTCTTTCTTGGGAGGGACTATTGAAAATATTGCTCCTGGGATTATCTTTATACTCATCCTGGGGAGGTTCTATTGAAACTATATATCTCTTTGGAATAACTATTAGAACAATGCCCCCGGGACAAACTATTTATTATGCGTGCTTCTGGGAAGACCTATTGAAACTATGCTGCGGGGCCGCCTCTTTATTTACTATGCTCGCTTCTGGGAAGACCTCCTATCACAATGCTCCTATCCTATCCTGGGAGGGACCTTTATGCTTTTATTTTGCCGTAGGAAGGAAGTCTGTTCCCATTCCGCCACCAACAGCACTGAACGGGAACACTTGATACTTTAATAGGACCTTAAGGGAAGGGAAGCAATATTTGATTTAAACAGCGTAGTACTTAAGTATTCCCGACAACCAACCCTTTAGAGACCGGACCGGCTTCATTACCACCCCTCAACTTAGAGCTGCTTTGCACGGGCGTTCAAAAGATAGATAGCATTGTTGGGTTGGACCGATGTTCGAGAACACTTGCTTAAATAAGACTTACTTGGGACGCGCTTAGACCTTTGCTATTTACCTTTACCATGTAGACATCCCTTTATTTATTTATTTATGTGCATCCTATCACCTGTTTACTACCTTCCCTTCAATGCTAATTTACCTGAACTTTTCAGCGTTGCATAGGCGTTCGACACAGCACCAGCGTTCGTTTGATAACACTTGTATTATTAATCTTTGTAGGGTAGGTAAGCACTATCGTGCCTCTTCTTTTAGGGCCGGGATGAACAACTCCCAGATACGCATTTATTTATTTATTTATTTATTTAAATCATAAAATCACATACGGTAATATATAGATCCGTGCCGACCTTTGGCAAATAAAGAAGACAGACGATATGGCGCGAAAGATGGCGCTTCAAGTGTCAAATCAAGAATACAGATCTGAGGGCGCTTCAGTGGAAAATAAAGAAGTGAGACAAGACTCCCGTGTGTCAAAGATGGCGTGGCCGTCGTACAGATCGCACATGACCATAACTAAGCATTCATACATTCACAAACGGGTTTCCAATAAGAATGAGGTCAGGTCTAAATATACTATCACGATATATAATACCCTTGAGTTATCAGGACGATCAGACATAACCAATATTCTTCAGATTCAAATATTTGAGGATTGTTTTATAGTATGCTTTTTGATTCCCTGGCTATTGGATAAATACTTTTAGTTCCCCCTCCGGTTAGGGTTGCTTGGTATGCTCTGATAAGGCCGGTGAAATAAGGGATCCAATCTTATCTTTATGGAAAGCGATGATCTCCGCTTTGCAAGGGAGCAATCCAAACACCCAGTCCATGATTCGTTTTCCCACCCCCAGGCCAACTGCTATTTAGGGGAAAAATAGCATATGTTGGTTCCGACCGTTGGAGGCGTGGTAGGTCTTTTATTCTTATGGGGCTTTCCACTGCTGAGGAAGGTTCCGTTTATCTTGAGGTGGGTTCCACTTATTATGATGAGGCGTGTTCTGCTTATTCCGATGAGGTGTGCTCTACTTATGAGAAGGCGAGTTACACTTATTCTGATACGTGGTTTGCTTGCTTCGAATGAGCGTGTGGGTGTTCCGATGAAGCGTTGTCGGGCCGAGGGATTTTAAGGGAGGGGGCCTCTTCAACAATCTTAATTAGTGAGTCTATTGGATTTTATGAGGAAGCATGCATGGGTGCACAAACGTTGGGGTTTCGGGAGGGCATGGGGCTTATTTTTCCCTTCCTTGGTATATCTTACATGTTCCTATTTTATATTTGTCTTTGTGTGTTTTAATAGAAATGTTCGAAGAGTGCTTACCCCCCTGCCTAATCCATCCATCTATTCGGGGAGTATTTACTAAGGCAGTTAATTCCGACGATCCAACCTATCCAACATAAATTAATGAAGTATGAATATAAAGGTACAAACCAATAATGTTCCAAGTGCCCGCCAAGCCTTTATCCTTTTGCCAGAAGCCTTTAACCAGGAAGAATAACCATATGCTTTTACCCTTTTGCATCACCTTTAGTCTTCATCACCAGAACCACCAGTAGCAATAGTTATTTATATTCGACTTTTTATTACGCTGTTGATTCAGTATATGTTGAGCCAGATGATCCATCCAGTCAATGAAGCAATCGGTGAAGCACCAATAGTTGCAGAGGCAGCAATATATCCCAGCAGCAGACTATACAGGGCAAGACCCTACCTACAAGAGCAAGACCCACCAAAGCCAACTATTATAACAGCTTATCCACCACCAGCAGCATCTCTTTAAGTCCCAGTAGGATAGGGGGGGGATGGGTAGAATAAAAGGAAAAAAAAAAGAGAAAAATAAAGCACATACTCTGTAGCAACACGTATAAGCATTGATGACTAAATGCTTTCACTGCATCCCTCCTCCACCCCGTCCGTCTATATGGGGTTCGTTCTGTGCACGGTGTCCCCTTGGGGAGCCTAGTTGGGATCATTTATTCCTTTCTTTACCCACGCCGTCCTTCCCGGCGGGCACATAGTTGTTGATGGGCCAAGCCTAACGTGTCAACTATTCGTTGTTGTAGCAACACTATTCTTTTTAATATTTAACACCTTTACATTATTCTTACCTTACAGTTATACCAGCCCTCGCTCGGTTGAGTTCGTCGAGCCTACTGTTTCGCCACCGGTTCTATATAATGGATTCATTCATTCAACCAGCTTATTCGGGCGGGTTCTTTTTTTTCCCAGCCTCGGGTTTTCAAAAAGCTCTCGATTTAGCTCGACCAACTCTCGGTTTCAACCATCAATATCTACTCCTCGGTTAATTGGACTAGTCCCCGCCATTTTTTAATCAACCAGCGATCCTTCAGTTAAAAGCGGCTTCGTGTTCTCCCAGCCCTTGATAAGAAGGGTCGGCGGTTCTTGAAGTGCTTTCTAATAGAAATGACCGGGGAGCAACTTTACAACTGCTGATCGATCAAATGCTACCTTTACGTCTAATATATTGCCTCCCATATAGATATTGATAGACCTCGATATAAATAATGTGCCACTGTTTGCTTGCTGGGCTGGCTAGACGTGTGGAGAGACTTCACGATAAATAAGGCCCCCATGGCGCCATACCTTAGATAATAATAAGGCCCCATATTTATAAGTAATGTCCTTTAGCCCTTCGATCTCCTTCGAAGAGAACCGGTGATTCATGCTTATTAAAAAAAAACCTTAAGGAAGCGGGGCCCGCGTCGGGAGAGTTATGAATTCTACAAATGCTTGTTTCTTTCACACCAGGACCTTGCCTGCTTCTTATGATGCCCCTGTCCGGGGAGTCAACTGAATATGGGATTGGCTCCGCTGTGCTTATATTGTTCTCCCTCTGCAGCTTATAAGGTCTCACTCTTATCCATAAGTAATGCTATCCCCTACTACTTATTATTTACCGTCCGATCTCTATTGCTTGTGCTTATGCTGCCGGCTGTGGTTGGGCATAAATAGCTACCTTTATTGGTGCAACTGAGTCATAAAGATCAATTGGATCTTATTAGGAGGAATCAACTATATAAACAGCAGCTATGCGAAAGGTTCACTCGATCAACTGTCTCCGCTACTTACTTAGTTGCAGATTAAAGGTAAATGCCTTCCTGTGCTCCCGCTGGCATAGCTCAGATGATGGTGAGATGTGAGGGTGCGGGTTACTTTAAGTAAAATAATGAATACTCAAAGTCCTTTCTTTGAATGGCTTGCCGACCCAAGCCGGTCCTATGCTTCTGGGAGGACCTATTCTATCACTCACTGCTTGCTTATGGGACGTCTAATTTAGCTTGCCTCTGGGTGGGAGGAACTATTTCAAATGCTCCTGGGAGTTATATTACGTCGTATATAATTAATGACTGGAAGAACAAATAAATAGAGTGAATGAAATCAATCTGCTTTTCGTTTCTTCCTATCAGATGAAGTTCCAACGGAAATAGAATACCCGAAGTATGCGAAGCCGGGGCTGTGTAGGTTAATAACCGTACAGGGCTATCGCCCGGCCTGTAAGTAAAACAATGAAATAAAAGAATATATAAGAATCTAACATATATAGAAAAGAATCTAACGTATATATTATATATATAAGCTAATAAAAAGACTGGGTGTATGAGAAGGGTGTAGTAAGTAACGGTTCTACGTGTGGGACAGTAAGGGAAGAGTAAGGGAAAAAGCCCCGAGAAGAGAAGGCATATGGCAGATTACTTAAGTGATGGGTATAGGTCTAAGGTAAGGTATCGATCCATCAGTTCATTCTAAGCACCTTTCTCTTTACTTATGACACTTAGTGAGTGAGTGATTGGACGAGCTTGCAAACCACTTGTTTAATATTTGTTTGGACCAAGCAGACTCATATCTAAGGCACTCATGTGGAAACAGAGTGTAATAATAGTTTATGAGGTGGACCCGCTTTTCCCAATGTCAACAACAGTTAAATCTCAACCTCCTTTGGATTGGATTTCTTAGCAGTGTGCTTTCCCTTTCCTTCCGCCCAAATAACCCATAACTAAATTAAGGGCCTTCAACCAACTCAATAGAAGGCTGGCTCCCTGAGGAGAAGCGGTGGCTAGCGTGACTAAGGTAAGGTGGGTCCCCAGTGTTCCCACTTCCATATCATAGTTAATCACAATTTCATAGAAAAGGTGGCGGGAGCTTATCTAGAGTAGCGGAGGCCTAATAGTTGGTAAGCATTCGTTTCGATATCGTATCAATGGTTGATCTCGTATAAACGGCCAAGGCCAAAGAATAATAGTTGGTTCGCCTTTGCCTTTAAATAAATAGGGCGGTCCGACCGAAGCTTTTAAGGTGGGGTATAATATATTATGGGCCAATACAGCTGTTGGCAAGAATTAGCTTTTGTAAGGTAAGCAATTGACCAGCTAACTTCTAAACTGAATAAGGTGGGTGGGATGTAAAGGCAGGACTTGAGACAATTGAGATATTGAAATCGAGGCTAAAGCAGTGAGCGTTTGAACCAATTCTATTAGCGAAGAGGAAAAAAGTCATTAGTGAACATGCACTCGCATGGGATGAAGACCAAAAGTATGCTTCTATAACCTGCGTTGCTTCTACTTATCGGTCAATAAATAAGGAAGTGGTCAACCCACCCAGAGTTATCCCTGCGATTCTGGATCAACTAATGGTTGGAAATAGCATTTATTGGGTTGAAAGCATGAAACGCGTGAAACGAGAATGAACAATGAAATGGAAATGCACAGCAACTACGGATCGTGTCGAAAGGAAATAGATCTCAGAACCCACTGAATGAACTCCCGCTGCATATCACCCCTTTTTCAGCATTTTGAAATAAGGAGAATTGTCCAAACTAAAGGGATTTCTGTATCCAATTAAATAAAATAGCTCTTCGCCCAGAGTTAAGTTACAGCATGGCCATAAAAACCCTTTATCACTAAGTAACCAAGTAAGCTACGGCCCGGTCTAACTTTCGTATGGAGATACTATATCAATTTTTTGGTACCGACATGCATAATTACCAATTCTGAACCAACCCCCCTTTGGAATTATTCAAAATGGTTACAATCAAGATCATTATGGTTTAATATGATGAATAACTACGTGCCTCGCGCTGTGGGAAATGCTCTTCAGGAGGTAGGAAGATTTATCTAATTGGACGGGTTCGGAAATGCTATGCCTACGCAATGGCTATTCCGTTTCTTTACATCCAATTGTTTACATATACTTAAAGGTATTTCCTCTCTGCTAGATGAGCTCAGTGAATAAGTATAAGAATGGAAGCACAATGAAGCATCTCCCTCTATGGGTTACGCGTTAATGGAAGCACAGGGCTTTCTCGCCTATAATTCCGAATAAGATGCTGGATCGGTACTACCAATGAATTGGAATGAGGGTTAATATGCTCTCCCTTTTTTTTTCAAAATATATAGCTAAATAAATAGGTGGGTCATGTTTACAAATCCAGTGATTGTAATCATTTGGATATTGTATAGTAGTTATAGTAGACATAAATTTGAGTTGGGCCGGCTAAGCTAATAAATATTAGTGGTGAGTAGGACCGCTCCGATCCGAGAATAAGGTAGTAGGGTGGGTGGAAAGCCGGGGATGGAAGTGTTATGGACGATAGGTATGGATAGGACGTGGGACCTAATATGGGACAATAATATAACATATATTATAACGTTGGAACCACACGCGACAGTCGGACATAGACGAAACAAATGTCGAAGTTGAGAAAAGAGTCATTCATTGGTTACAATACATATAGTCAACGAACGCGCCTCTAGAGGATAATAAACCTGTTACCTACTCAACCGTTGAAATAGAAAGGGTGGGCTTTCTCCATAAGGACTCTTTTCTATGCGGTAGGGCCGGACTCCGTCATCTTCATTAAGAATAAATGGAGGTTATAAATCATTTCGAATGGATCGGGCCGACCAAAGGTGTTCAATTCTTTTAACTAATAAGTGGCTGGCCAATTTTCTATTTCTCGGGCAAGGGACCGCTATCTATGTTATGTACGCGGATTGGGAACAAAGTCTTGATTACAAGCCCAAGCTATTTTTTTTTCCGGGAATATAAAGTCTAATGAGTACTAAGAGACCGGGTTTGGTAAGCTACGTGTCCGGTGCACTCGGAATTAATTTATATCATGAGTAACTCACTTTTTTAATGCATTTTTCCGGGTGCAGAAATAGCTAAACCCTTCGATCCTCAGCAGCGGCGAATCAATACCACCTGTCATACCGTCTGGATTTCTCTTCGATCGTTACTAGGTATGGGTCGGACTTATCGCTTGCACTAGACTCAACCAATAGAAAGCCTTTCAAAGTAGTGGCTTTGTATTTGCATCTGCATTTTCTGGGCAAGGTGGTAGCTATCGAACAGGCTCTGGATCTCAATTAATTGGATATGGATTGTAAACTGCACTTACTTACCTTTCTACTCCCACCCTTTTATACTTCTACTTCGCTTGCCTATTTGTCTGTCAGTCAGTAAGTACGCGCCTATCAAGCATAAAAACCATCTCTTTCTCGCTCGCTATTCCATCCCACTTTTCTATGTCAGTCATATTAGACTGTAAAGGTAAGGTTCTTAATTTGTGGAGGTTTGCACTATAAGGTAGATCGATCTATCTATAGTGCTTCTGTTCTGCCTTTCTATAAGTAGCCCTCTCATGTACTTGCTCAACAAGCGATGGGAACTAGAGGTATGGAGCAAAAAGCGCTATGCAGCGTCAGTTATACCTATCGGTTATACCCCCTATAGTAGCGAGGGTAATATTGGTATAAGCAGCAATATTTAAGGCCCTACCTTAATTATTAATTGAAAGTATTAGTTAGCAATTGGTAAATTAACTAGTTCAAACCTGGCCCCTTTAGATCGAGTACCTGGTAAATTAAGTAAGCAAAGGGGGGAGGTACGTGAAGTGACTCTTAGAGGTAGGAGGGCGAGGAACGACCCGGCTCACCTCAAACTCTGCTCCTGTTTGTTCGTCTAAATGCACTCTATTTTTAAGGGTCCCTTGGGCCCCAATGGTTTAGGTCGAACCAAGAAGGCTTATTCCTCCCTTTGCTAGGCCCTCTTTGTTAAGCTCCTCCCTTTGAAGGCTTGTTTTGTTAGATTGAACCCGACCCCCCTCAACCCAAAACTGAAACCATGGGGAAGAATGAAACCCGAGAATGATACTCGTCATGAAACTGAAAGAAAAGAGGTAGGATTGATACCCCCTGCATGCAATTGATTGTAAGGCGGCTGGATAAATAAAGATAAAGAAAGGGAAAACCAGGATCAAAGGTATTACTAATATTTAGATGGATATAATTGATATAATGAAGTAGTGAATTCTGACAAGGGTGAAGTGGGGAACTCTTAAAAGGGGTATTATGGGGTTCCAATTATTTATTATATCTCGAAATGTTTTCCCCTCCCGCATGGAGTTCGGCATTGCGAGCTATTGGTTAACCTATTGAAAGCTAAGTAAGTAAGATAAGAGATAAGAATGGCTCACCCTCGCTCTCATCCTTATTACTCCTCAGATCAAAGATAAAAACACACACATTATATAATACCTTTAAAGAAATAAGGGATAAACACACTATCCAATCTCCAAAACTGTGAACGAACATATACTGTTCATAATCAAATTTGTTGCCTACAGAGATTTACCTTAATCATACCCAGAGGTGACGCTTGGACTCAGGCAGGGTTTCCCTTTGAGGCCCCTTATAATCCTGGGTATATATGGGGGGGCCCGCACTCGGGCAGGTGTAAGTAACTCGGGCAGGCGGGTAATATCTTTTTTTTATGCTCCCGAACATGGGCAGGACCTTCCCCTTATCACTCCATCAGGCAGGTTCAGGTCTTGTATCTATTATTATTATTACTCCTTCTTTCTTTGGCTTTGGCTGGCCCCTAAAAGCCCTGACTGTAAGACTTCCCTTTAAGGAAGGAACGACTCTGCTTCTCAGGTAATCCTTTCCTTCCTTCCTTTCATAGGGCCCTTGCCCCCTAGCAATCAGCCAGCAGCTCAGTCAAGCATATATCCGTCAGGTACAAAACCTACCCCAAGAACAGTATAGTAGCTTGGCTCAGGCTTTCTTTATATAGCCCCTTCCTTATATATAATGCGCTTGGCTCAGTTCCTGAAAGCAAGTAATAAATCTGTAAACCTCTATAGATATATATATATGCCAAAGATATGTATACAGAAGGAAGGGGATGCTCAGGTTCCGTAGCCCCCAAGAAGAGATCTATTAAGGGGGTGGTAAATTGAGGCTAAGTTCAGTCAGATTTGAAACCCGCTACTCGGTCTTTGAGGGGAATAAAGAAAAAGATTGCTATAACCCGCTATAGAGAGAGACATCAAATGATTCTGATCAACTCCAAGAGGCGAAAGCAACGCAAAAGCAAGCGAAAGCGAAAGCCAAGCCAGATTCAACGCAAACCTATCAGCAAGATCCACATCAAGAGGGGGACACCCCAAGATCAAGATCACTAGAAAGCGGCTTGCTTGCACCATTAGCAAGAAGGAAAACAACGAGGTGCGTTTAGTTATGGGGCTGCGAATGAAGCTATCTTACTCGATCCCGGCACTAACGATAGTTACACACTGATAAAAGTGACTGGCTTTTAAGGCAGTTACCTAGATTGCACTCCTATAAGATGAAACACCGGTTATACATATATTAGATTAACGGACCTCACCTAACTGCCCTAAATGAAGCTGTAACAGACTTGTCAAGGCAGGCCGCCCTCCGATAAACAACGAGGTGGAGCAAGCACAACACCTCGATGACGGAGGGGATATAGATTCTACGGGGGGTAGAAATCATAAGGTCTCCGGTCAAGTCTCCTATCGATGAAGGCAGGTCGTAAGTTCGAAGGGGGAAGGTGGCGGATGGATATTTAGCCAGCCTTAATGCCTTAATGCCGTCCTCGCCCTCCTTATGTCAGGTGAGCCTTTTGTCCTCGGGTCGACAAAGAAACAAACCCCTTACCCACTACTATTACTATTAGGACCATTCACAATCCATCAACAAAAATGGCTATTCTTCCTCTTTATAATAGCACATATAGTCCCTCATCTTGTCCCAGCAAGAATCAATTTATTTGATAGAGCTCTATCCCTCATCCTTGGTGGAAACTCCCAAAGGTTAGAACTTGACCCGTAGTAGGTCGCGTAAGGAAAGCAGTGCCCCTTCTTTATTTGGTAAAACTCCTGCCCAGCACTTCTCTATTATATAGGATCTATATTGGGGCGGCTTATGAGACAGAGAGCATGGACTTACCCACCTCAATACTTACAAACCCATCAAGCCCAGAAGCACCGGCATTTGTGTTAACACCAAAAAATCATATCATCTCTGGGGTCTCGCTCTATCCCTCCCATTCACACTGATTTCATTTCATATTCATCATCAATAGTGAGGTGTCACAAACCCCGTTATCCGGAGATCTATGTACATTCTACACTGAACGAGGGGAAAAAATGGATCTACCACAAAAGCCATAGAAATAAGCCGCTTCCACGACCTCTTCAACAATCCAACACAGCCGCGCTAAGCCCGTTGGTTTGGTCTATACTAAATGGTGTAATCATCCCGTGGCATACGATGTCAGGGATGGTCTAAAGTGTGAATGTGGGATGTGATTTCCTGCCCTGGATGGGATTACAGTGTGCCGGATCTGTATATGTTGTGTGCTTAGGATGCCTATCTGTATGAAAAAAGGTGGGTTAAAGTGCCTTTCTTGCCGCAATTACATCTATGGGAGGTAGGGTTAGCTGTCGGAATAAGTCAGGTAGGAATAATACATAAAAAAGAAATAGAATATTTCCGGCCCATCCCCTGTGAATGAAGGAAGGTGTGTAATATATATATAGGAGCTCATTCTTTCTGAATAAACTAATTGAATATTAATCCAGGTGTCACGTAATTAATTCAAATAAAGAAGGCCCACCTTTGAGGGCCATCGGGTTGGTACGCACAAAGGGTGTTCGCCAACGGATATGCCAGGGGATTTAACCATATACAAACTAATACGAAAATAATAGTGTTCATAGTTGCCATTACTACTCACAAGTTGGGGACATCACTAGTACTATTGTAATAACGAGGGGAGATTACACATTCTTTCTATTAAGCTTACATTCCCACCATTACACCTTATACCCTATACAACCAATAAGCAGAGTATTCACGTTAGATTGCAAGCCATACACCTTACATGCAATCTTAAGGGGTCTCCCACCACTGATTAGAAGCATTGACAATACACCTAGCCTTCTTACTTATGTACAGCATTATTCACATTCCTACCTACGCACTTCACCCACTTTTTCTCATAATAATGAGTTTATGCCACTAATATGAAGACCTACTACTGTAAGTCTCATTCCTACCTGACATACTCCGCTTGGTCCCCCTGAGGGAATATATAGAGCGCTCACCTGACGATAGGAAGGTGAGGCTAATGCATATAATAGAATTCGTGCTTGGTAGTGTCAATAAACTCATTCAAGTACCCAAGCCCTCCATATATGCAACCTTCTTTCTATAACCTCCCTCACTCGAACCTTTCCCTCACCCGATAAAGCACTCGTTATATTTATAAGTGACCATTGATCCTTGCCCTAGGGGTGGTTTCTAGAAAGCTGTATGGGCGAGTCAGTTTTTGGTAGTCCCCGTACTCGGCCGGAGTAAGTTAGTTGATTCGTGCTGGTTATTCGGGGTAATGAGCAGCCGCGGTTTCAGCACAGAAAAAGATGCATTTTTGGTTGGGTTGGACAGGGATGAGATCAAGGAACCCGAGGATGCTACCTAGATACCGAGAAAACAACACTTTTTTATCGACATGTGTTCCTATCGTATAGGGAGTTACCGTATTATAGCCCCAGTCACTCCTACCCACTAGTACTACCGTAGCTTATTCCCTTCGCCCGCCCTACCTGCTAACCATGACTCACCCAGGCTTATTCCCTCCTACCGCTGCTTATCGAGTGATCTAGCCATCACGACATGTAGTTTACTATCCAAAGCCCCAGCCTCATGCAATCAATTTCATTCGCCCTGAGCGCTTACTTAGCCCAAGATGTAGAGTTACCGTTTCAGTTTATATGCGGATTCTTCCATAGGAACATGTATCCCTACCGCTGGTCCACTCCATACGTTATACATGCACAGATTACCTTATGCCTAATGCGTTTGGCTACTACCTTATGCTAGTGATCCCATGATGTACCCATATTATATATTCCAATTGATGTTCTACCATTAGCTATAACTCCTATATACTATGATTCCAGTATTGCCTGCTGGACCTAGAAAACCTGTTACGGTATCAGAATCTTGTCCTATATATGAGGATAGAATAGCTGTTCCGTTATTCTATGATGTTTCAGTTTGAGTTCTTACTAGTGTCCCTACAAGTGATGGTCATAGTCATAATAATGGGATATATAGGGATATATAGGGATAGCTCACATTCCAGCCAGAGTGAAATGATTAATTATTTGTGATTCATTTTGCTTATGCTCCGGAGGGAGAGAGACTCTTTTTGTTCCGTTATTCTGTCGGATCTACGGTAGGTAGTCTCTGGTAAATGTAGGGCTTCAGGGCGACATACATTTTGGTGATGTCTGCGTTCTACCTCCTATGCATGTATCTCCCCAAGAGGATCAGATCAGAACATATCACATAGGGGAAGCAACAGATCCGAACAAAGCTCAGATATTACCCATCCATCACCGAGGCAAATACCAGCAAAACCACAAAAAAGCATTGCGCCTATTGCCTATCATCAATCGCCAATCTTAAGGGAACCATAGGGAGGAACTTCATTGGTCGGGGCTACACGCCTTCTACTGGATCTGAATACCAACTTCTTTTTTCCACCATATATATTCCGAAATCTCGAAGGGTGAAAAACACTAGGCCTCTGTTAAACTATGCAGATTACGCCGGGAGGATTAAAAAAGTAAGGGCCAGGGGACCTCGTTTATTACCCATAGCCCGTAGAGCATTCCTTCCAATTCCATAACCATAGCCTACAGAGGCAAAGAAAGGAGCAAGCAGCTTACCCCGTAACGAGGGCATAGGCAGGAGTTTTTAGTTGCTATTCGTTCCATTGACCCCGAACCCTTTGATCCTGAACAAGCAAAGTAGTAAGTAGTTTACGCTATAGTCACTACTCTCATTCATTGCAAAGTACGAATCATAGCCCGTTGTTCCAATTCCATATTGAGACCAAGCATCTAAACCAGCGGGGGTTACAGCAGCATAGAGCAAAAGTTGCAAAGGAAATAATAGCGTCGGAACTGCCCAAATTAGTAACTACTACCTTACTTATTATATCTTACTTACGCGGTTGGATCGGCACTTACAGCATTGGATTGGATGGAAGGGCTTCACATAGAGCAAAGCTGGGCCACTTCCTGAAAGAATTGTACTCCTAGTAAACCCCTTTTTATTGGTCCTGGGAGGCAATCGGACGAGGGTCGGGTATAAGTTGCTTTTTACCCAACCCAAAATTGATTACTTACTATACCGCCTTATTCAATCTTATTATTTTATGGAGCCACTCTTAACTTCGTTCGAATTTGATTAGTTACACCCTACCTAACTTTGTAATCTAACCTTTCTTTTATTATGCCACGGGAACTTTTCTTCATAACTTTCTTGTTGTTAGCATTTTTACCCACCCCATCAAACCAGATAGGTGCAACGATACTACATACCCTGATTGGAAGGACGGACGGACTGGAAAAGCCTACTTTATGAATGTTTGATCCCTACCAAAAACCTTTTTACCAACCGCCCTTCTTCACTTACTAGCTTACTTACGAAACTTAGTGGTACCAAGTAGATAAATTAAGTAAGTGTGATGTAATAATGCTAGCTGTATCACTAATCTAAGGCGGAGGTATGAAGTGATGGTGTGATGTGGGCAGTAATAAAGGTAAGGGTAAGCTTGCTTGGTTCATCCCATCTGAAAAGGTATATATAAGTACCCAAGCACTAAGCGATTCATTCATTAAGTGTCTAGGGCAGATATAATAATTCAGGTGGGTAACTATCAGCAGGTGGGTAGCAGGCATTAAATGAAAGGCGGGTGGGGGTTAGGGATAAACCAACGTATTCGTAAGTAAAGAAGGGTAAAGTTTGGTAGCAGGCATTAACATGAAAGCGAGTAGGCATCTCCTAGCAATGCTGGCCGTCTTCATGAAGAAATAATATTTGGCCGGAAGCAGCCCGCCATTATTCATATTCATAGATGCGCTCTCGCCACTAAAGAATTGAATAAAATTGCTGTCGACCCCTATTTCTGTAGTCTGTTTCATTTTAAGAAGTGTTTCTTTCTTGTCAGTTCTTTTATCCCCACAGTCTTTCTCTTCGGATTTAGCTTATCTTAGTTAATTCCTCCCTATTGAAACGTTCCTTGTCCGATGCGGCTTCGCGACTACGTTCCTCGCCCTTCTTAGGTCTAAGAGTACTCCGTTTATCTACGTTCCTTTCAGAAATACCTACCTCAACTGGCATCTCTGGCTATCACCCGCTCACTCATTCTTTCTTTCACGTATTGACTCTACTTATTTCGGTAACTATAGATAGCATAAAGAGAAAATAGAAAGAGAAACGCTGCGCTTTTAATAGACTCTGATTTGACGGTCTTTAGACGCGCGACCAAAGAAAAGGAGGGCAAAGTACGTATTGTGTATCGCCCGAGGTAGTAAGGCGAGGTACTAAGTGGTGAAGAGTCAATCCTTCGAGCAGCTATTATCTATGTAATTATGCTTGCTTGATTACTTTAAACGATAGGAAATGCGCATGATGGAGAGAGAAATGTGGATGCATTATATATGTTGCATGATATATGGCAAAATAAATGCATGATGAAGTAAATATGCATGATGCTACACTATGACTTATGTAACGAAGTGTACACCAAAAAAGTATTTCAAATAAATAGCTTACCTAACACGTTCTAGGCGGACCTATTTGAAGAAAAAAGGCCCTATCAGGTAGGTTTTTTGGCGTGCCCGGCCTTTAAGGGTCCTTTCATTTCAGGTTAATACTTTGAAGATAGGGCTCTAGAGGTCAGACGGTCCTGAAAGGTCAATTCTTCGAAAGTAAGGTCCTCAACCGGATACATGACCTGGGTGTTAAGGCGGTGATGGAAGAACTCAATTCCTAGCCGCGTCTACCTGCCTCACTGCCCGCGACCATCTGCTAATAAGGCTTATTAAAAAGGTATTATGACCCCGGAATGAGTACCTGTTTCGCGTCTTAACACTCCGGAAAGATTATCTGGTTGTAGCAATTCCTCAACCCGTAGTATCCAGTTGTTGTGGTTCTGAAGCCCGCCTTAACTCAAAAGTGAAGGCGATTCATAGAAGGCTTTTTCGAGGGTATGAGAAGGCATGATGAAAGGCTGTCAAGAAGAAGTGAGATAGGCCTGCTTTGTCTTAGTCTTCCTAAGTGTCGCTCTCTTCAACCAGGGCATTAATAGACGCTCCCTCTCCCAAGTAGCCATATTTTTTATCCTAGTGATATCAGTAGCGTTGTCCGGACCCTCAGATCCAACAAAGCAGGGAACAAAGAAGGGTTCCAAGTTGAATTATTTAAACATGGTATTCCTTCCCTTATTTAACGTATTGCCGATCTTTTCATGATGTTTGCATGGGTTTTCCTTCTTCGTGGTCTCAATTTCTTTTCAAGTTAGGAGATGCTTTCGATCCTAATAATTGCATGACCATCATGATTGGATATACCTTTGCCAAACTCTATGACGTAGTTTTTGAATATATGGTTCTCAGACCACTTAGAGAGGGATAGGTATATTTTCGTAGAGAAGCATCAAGCATTGGATCATATATATACTCTCCAAGCTACCATAGAGGAAGTGAGGCAATGCTTTGAAAAGGTATTTTGCTACTTTGTTGACTTCAGAAAAGCTTTTTACTTAGTTCCGAGGGAGTCGCTTTTTAAAAGGTTGCGTTCTGAGACCCTTTTAGCCGCTACCATAGTGTTATAGCTTTGTTGTGGAAGTACGTGTAATGAATTGACTGTCTGACTGAAGCAGCTTTTAATGGTCGACTAAAGCATTGACTGGCCTGTCAATTGTGCATTAAATGGTTGCATCTAATAGTTTGTATTGTCAAGTTGTGGACTATTTTACTAAAGCGCCAATTTTCTAGAAGATCATTGGCATCCCTGATCTGATTAGTAGTGTTTAGTGCGCTCTGAACCTGCATTAAATAATTTGTCCTACCCTACCATAATATGCCTCCCTCAACAAAGAAAAAAAAACTACTTTAAACCGCTTTAACGTAAAGGGGAAGATGCGGAATTAAAGTGGTGATAAAACGTGTACGAAAACTCTTTTAAACCCTTTGTAAATGGATGGATGTGCCCTTGCTGATTGTAAAGTTAAAGTTTTGAAGCTTCATAGTGTAGGAATCTACATTCATGGAGACATAAGTTATATCTTTGATCCCCAGTAGGTTAAGCTCTCAGGTTGAGACCTATTTAGAACCTTGCTCACCTTCGTGGACACCTGGACTTTATCCATATTCTTTGGAGCATCATCCAAGCATTTTATAACATACTTGTGGAGACCATCTGTTTTTATAAGTGCCATTTGAATAGTCATATCTGGAAACATCATCAGTTCATGTGTAACCTACAGAAGTAACCCCCTTATATAAGAGAATGACCCTTTTTTTTACCTCGTTAAGCCTGGTAAAACCTTCAGTTCACTGTTTATAGCATGGCATAGTTTACCATTTATCTTCTGCGCAAGTCGCATGGTAAATCCCTCAATAACCACGTGACCCCTGTAAACCCTAAAAAAGGCTATGGTTTGAATCATACTTGTTACTGCTTTACCTTACGTGTAACCTTACTATGAGTTCCATATTAGTTAGCAAACTATCTAAGCTTGAATGATTACTTGGATCCTGTTATTAAAATAATACCATGTGTTCATTACTAAGCTTACTTGCTTTACCATATAAGCAGAGTAATAACTGCTTTGTTTACACTTGATAAGCTGGGAATGAGTGCAATACTGTATACATAAGCTAAAATAAACTGATCTTCTAGTTTTTAAATAGAGTGTAATAAGGATAAAACCGGATTACTGCTATCTCTTTTAATCTAAGCTTACATAATAAGCTAATAAAACAGAGTCCACAGAGTCCATGGGAATCATACTGGCATTGAATATGAGTAAGAACCATGTTTGGAATGAAGTAATAGTAATAATAGCTCTTGTATTACGAATAACATATCCGTAAGGTTAAAGAGGAACCATAAGCACTGGTGTTAAGATTAGCTCTATAAGGGAATAGCTATATGTATGAACTAGTACTAATACAAACCATATTCTATAAGATCGTAAGCTTTTATATCAATAATATAATAGTGATTTATATATATAGTGATATCATAACGAGTCTAATACGTAACCAATAACTTACATGTCATTACCTAAATGAGTAGTTTAACATGGTATAACCTCTATTGTAATGTATGGTATTAGTTCTATATAAGTATATCCCTAATTTAATATGTAATGATAGTACTAGTGTTTTATTAGTAAGCTACTAGTAATTAGTACTTATAGCTTGATTACCATATAAGCTCAATGCCTGTTCTTTCCATAATCTAAGCTGCTATTCATTTCCCTTTTATTCCCATATCTATGTAAATAGGTAAAATGTCGCACTTAATTAGGTGAAAAGAGGCATCTAAATATCATACCTTATTAGCTATGGGATTAGTACTAGCCATATGTTTCACTCCCAGTGGATCACACCAATTATTAGGGATAGTTATACCTATTAGTATGTGCGTATTGGGCATAATGAATAAATAGAGCAGGTTTATAATACAAGTCAGCTGGAATCAATGGTTCTACTACTCTATCTAGATTATTAATATGTGTAATGGGTAAGCATAAATGAAAACACATCTTCTTACCAAAGAAATTATGTAAAATACGTATCATGTGAGCTAATAGATTAGATAGATTGAATATGCATATTAGTAATCACTATTAGTTACATGTATTATATTCCTGGAACAAAGCTGTACTAACTACTGGACAAAGGTTATTGCTTTGAACACATAGTTTAATGGTGTTGATTACTATATCTATTGCTTAGCTCTGATCACTGTTATGGTTTACTTATGGATATAATACCAATACAGCTTACTGTAATTTACAGGGATTAGCTCATCATTACAGCTAAATAAATGGAGTTTTTACTAGTTCATATATCTTATGATCCCTATGTTCCTGCAGTTGTAAGAGCTAGTGTAATTAGTATGAGGCTTAGTATTAGTGTTAATGTGCTCTATTACGGATATAGTGTGACCTCATGTAGATTAGTACATTACTTATGATTACTAGTCTCATGTGTTATAAGCATATCTATTGGATTAACTAGTGTGTTTTATTACTACTTACTAGTCAAGCTCATTATCTGGGATTAGCTTTCAGGTTGATTACTCTATTGCTTACTAAAAGGATTCAAACTAAGCGGGTAGTTATAACTATGGTAAAGCTATTAATATAAGTAGAAGCATAACCAGTTGAACCAGTCTCAGTACCAATAGTTTAAGAAACAGCATTTTAATCCTCCCAATACTTGAAAGCATCGACTCTTGATTTAATATTTATAACTGCAAATAGCAAGATGTATTCCCTTGGATATTATCGCACTGCATTCACCATTAACAAAATAAGGTACTATATCTAGTCTTGTAGGTGCTTATTATTCATTATAAACCCCTTCTATAAAAATAGAAGTTCCATCAAATTTTTCATTATAAGATTTTCAACTTGTTGGAACTCCCAATGTTTATCCTTATTATATGTTGATTTAGATGCATATAAAAGTTGAAACATATAGCCATTGGAGGCTCACACTTGATTATGGCTTGGATTTAGGAGCAGATCCCTTAGGTGGAGGCTTGTGAAAGGCGTATACATAAATATATAGTACTATAAGCGTAGGGTCAGACATACTTGCCCACATCTATAGTAGTTTCCTTCTTAGGATATGAGATATAGGGTTGTGTATCCAGCTCTTGGAAAGTATTAGGATTGTGCTTTTGTAAAGATAGTGGATATGGTATTTAGTAGGATTAGTAAAAGGTCATTGGTGAATCTTAGGGCTAGGGAGCCATTTCAGTGAGGTAAGGTCCTTAGTATTCTTCCTATAGTCCCTAATTATATGCAAAACACTAAGTTTAATCAGGCATATATAGTGGTGGCCTATGTAAAAGGTTTGGCTTTAGCGCCTATTTTGGATAGAGTGGATCTAATTTGGATTGGTATTATTTAGGAGTTTAGAGATAAGGCCAACTTGCATGTATCAAGGCTACAAAGGGTAGTTAGGGATCTAATATGGAGATGAGAAGTTAGCAAACAGGGTTATTTAGTATAGGAAAAGTACCTGTCACTAAGATGATCGCCGGAATGTTATTACTTATATTTCTGTTGCTTAATAAACAGGATAAACCACTACAACTATCTCTGTCTCCCTTCTCTTTAGGCAATAAAGTAGCAATCTTTTGGCAATTTTTAGACCCTCTCCTTAGGCAATATCTTTCCCCTTCCTACGTCACGTATTCCCCGGTATATGCCCGTCTACCAGTCTTATGCCCGTCTACCATCCACCAGAGAAAGCGGTTAGTTCCCATCCTTTTTTCGGAACAAGAACAGCTGCCGAGTTAAATTGAAATCCTCCTGATTCATAAAATTCAGATTCGGAGTCTGATTCAGACATTGAGGAGTCAAGTGATTCTGATCCAAAGTCAGATGATGATTAGGAAATTGAAAAGTCAGTTCACAAGAAAGATAAGGATGAAAGGTGCGCTTCCGCATAGAATGCTAGCTTTTTCCAAGGCTTGGTATCCGCATGTTCCGACCCTCCATCCTTATATTATATTCGTGAACTGCTATTAAGTTTCAGGCTTAAACATAGCTGAGCTCACAAACTTATGAAAAATAGGAAAAGAAACTATGGGCACTCTGTCAAAATATATCTACTCATGAGCTAGGATGCCCCCTCAAATAAAGCTATAAAGAACTCATCCAAAAAAAAGTGGATCTCATAGGAAAGTGTGCAAGCAACGGTCCATTGGTTGTTATAAAAACTCCTCAAACATAGGGCGACCTAAAAATGTATTCCAATAAGACGTGGGACACTCCTCAAATAATGCTAGCCAATCCCACATAAAGTGGATCTACATAGATATAAGTGTAAAGTGACCAATGGTTGTTTTAAAAACCCTTATTTCAAGGATACCCTCAAAGAATGTTCATGAAACCTCAATATATGCATTATGACCAAATAAAACTCCTCATCAAGTGTGCCAAGGCAGAGTTCCATGAAATTAGGTCTCAATCCACTATGTGCTAGCATTAATCCATGGGCAACATCATCAATATAAGTCCACTAGATCCAGGAAGTAAGGGGACGGCCCCATCAAACAATAAATACCATGTGATCATGCATCAACACATGTGCCAATAAGGGGAGACTAAGGGAGCACTCCAATAGGAATGAGAATTAAGTATATCAATAATCGATCCATGTGCCAAGAACCTCCAAATAAGTAAGGGCATCCATGCACCGAGGCTAAAACCATGCAACATCATGCCAAACATAGTCATTGCTAAACATAGTCATTGAGAGGGATAGATCCATGTAGAAAAAGGTGTACATGAGGAATGCTCTACTAGAACCAAGAGTCCACAATGTTGAGGTACCATCCACATGCTAAACAAGCCCACAAGTGCTAGGGTGTTTCTCCACAAGAGCCATGTCTTATCATACATCACCATGTAAAACCAATGTGAGGGTTATATCATCATAGAATATTGTGCATAGGTGGAGTTCTCTCTCCAAGCGATAAACAAACATACCTAGAATAACACCATAACACTCCAAGCTAAGCCCATGTATCCCTAGCTTCGTTAGTTCATCTTGCAAACTTTATACAAATGAAAAATGCTCCGTTAGTGTCGTCCTGCAAACCTATGAATATCACAAACATTGTGTTTAGGCCGCAAATCAATTCGAGCCATTTAAAGACTGACTTAGACCTAAAAGGGGTTCTTGCCACTCCATCCTTTAACAATAAGACTCAACAATTAAAACTCAGCAAATGGAGGGGCTTCTACAAAAAATGCACCCGTTTACAATGCAATTAAACTTAATTTTAAAAAAGTACAAGTAAACTTACAAAAAGACTATTTGCAAGTTATAGTTATTCTTGATTCTGGAGTTGAATTGATCTTCAGGATTGAATGTGCCGTCGATGCTTTGGAGTCCTTTGATTACTAGCTTGATGATGTTTTAATGATCTGAGGGCCGTTGCCCATTCAAATTCTGTAGAATTAGTAAGATAAGCAATGCCCATAAGACAATGCCCTCACATTGAATTCATACTCTGTTGTTTAAATAAACATAAAAAGCATTTAAACAGTTATATATGTGCCCAATTGGATGGCTATGAGTGATGCTCAGAATTGATTGGTGTTCCAGCTCGCAACCATTTAAGTTGTTGGTAGATCGCTCCAGTTTACAAAGAGAATAATGTTTCAATGCTCCCAATGCCAGATAGCTGCCATTAAACAACTCATAGACACAATAGAGAACATCGATGCGTCCCAATGCCAGAACAAGTTATTCTATTGGCTATAGTTCTCGACCTAAATACACGGCTTTGAATATAGCCAAATGGAAAGCCCTCAAACCAACCCAATGATCAATGCCCAATGATCAATGCAAATAGTGAGTCGATTTTCATTCTAGAGGAGATAAATCATCGTCAACAACAATAAAACCCAACAATGAGAGAGTCTTGGGGCGTCTTCTCAGTTGTATGCGGGCTGATAGGAGGGTGCGTAAGGTGTAAAAGAAGATAAGATTGGACCTTCTGTAGGTCTACAGTCGATGCACTTTAGGTTTACAGTCGATGCCCCATTATAATGAGGTTTGCTATTATTGGATGGAAGAAGAGCTTAGCGTAGCCTACACTGCGTCCTCCTTTAGAGGATCCTACAGGCCTTTTTAGCCTTCTATGAGGAATACTGGGACCTTACCTCCCTTATATTCTGTACCCACTCTTCTTTTTATTCTATGTGCTCTGTACCCATACAATTTATATCTGACCTTAAAGTTTGTAGATGTGTGGATGGAGACTCTAACCCTACCTTATGTTGTGGCGTGGCTATATAGCCAAAGTTTCAATTCAGATCCTAAATAATCTAGTTAGTCCCCAGCATTTCTCCCAGGTCGGTGAACTCGCCTTTTACAAAAACGGAAGGAGTGGGAATAATATGTTATAGATTGGTAATGCCCGAAGGGACACCCATATATATGAAAAAAAAAAGGAAAGATGGTTGTTTACAGACCCAGGGCAGGCTCCAGGCGTGGGGCGGCCGGCACATACATGCTTCTTCCAAACCCATAAAGATATCTAGGTTGGATAAAACCCCAAGGCATCTTGACTCCCTCCTACTTGGTCGGTGGTACGAAGATCAAGGACAAGCAGCCAGGAAAATGAGAAGACTTGCCGGTTCATGAGCAGACGGATACCTATTATTTCACCTTGGAAAAAACCAAAAAGTTTCTCTAGTTTAGTTTATCAACCCATGCGAACCCATCAAGGCATGCATTTTGATACCGTCTTTATTTGATAACCCACCTATTAAGGCAGATTCAAGCTGATATTAACACCGAGCAATATCTATAAAAAAGGACGTTTATAATATAGAACAAGCACAAACGATATGGGATGTTGTGAAGGGATGTTGTGACTGGCTGTTCTGTTACGGCTAGGAGGTACGGTACGGCTAGGAGGTACGGTACGGCTAGAAGGTACAGAAGGGAAGATAGTATGGCAGGTATGTTCGGGATGGTCTGGTACGGCTGCTGTGTTACGAGATGGGACGTACAGGTCTGGTCGATACGGGATGAGAGGAGGAGGGTACACATAGTACAGTCTGTGATGGCTAGGCAGAATAAGTTATTTACGGCTTTTCTAGTCCATAAGGATACATACGAATAGGACGGGCAGTGACGGCAGATCATTTATTAAAGGCTAGTACGGACGGTATGGGCCGGTGTAAAGTACAATAACTCCTACTAAGGGCTACTAAGGTATGGGACGATAAAGAAACTATACGAAAAAGGTACTATGCACTTTTTAGATGTAATAAAAAGACTAGTAATATGGAAGATACACGGTAAGGTCTACAGAGTTATCGGAGACTATTGGGATGTTACTATTAGTTTGGGGATGGGGGACCAGTTTAATACAGCACGCCTTTGTGTCTTCTAGCAGCCTGTACCTTGTGCGATCTACCACCCTCTCCCACCATATAGGCCAATGTCTTTCTTTTTTTTCTCCCATCTATAACTTTACCTTCAAACAATCTACCACGGTCTCCCATGCCTCCCTCTTTTGTAAATAACACTTTTCCATCTGCCATTGCACCACAATGTCTATTCCCTTTCCTCGCCTTAACGCCTGGACCTTGCCTAAATTTGAAACGCCAACTTCTAAACGGTAATAAATTCAACCCTAGGCGGTAACATAAAAGGGTAATATAGTTGAGGAGGGCTTTCCCTTCTGATCCCGTAGTCCTTGGGGAGTATCTAACTTCCCCCAAAAATGCAATAAAACCAGGAACCCCAAGGAAACCAAGTAAAAGAACCACTGAACCAATGTAACAAGCCAGACTGATGTGAGTTGCCAACTGATTCTTTCTCTCCAGCCAACCAATTTTTGTTATTGTATACGTAATAGAAGTAATGAGAGAGTTCCCGGCCGAGCACCATAAATGACCTGCTCGATAAAGTGGACCTGCTCGATATAAAGTGCTATAGCCTAGCCACCCCCAGATAGATCCCACAAAAGATATGGCTCCTTCCTTTCCTAAATAATGGAAGTATGGGTCCAAGTCGTTGTCTAAATGCGCTCTCCGAAGCATCTCTTGCCCGTCTCAGCCTTTTATATCAGTTGTCGTAGTTGTGTGTTTTCCGCTTCAAAATGAATGTATATATTTCTAATCAGAGCCTCAAGGCTCCAAGTGCCTGTCGCCAGAAGAAGGATAGGGGGGTTGTCCTCCTCTGAAGTATCCACTGTCAAATGTGCAACTCTCCTACCATACGAGGTCGAAGGAAATAATATATGGATAGTGTACTAGTTGGAAGAGCTTAATTTGGCCGGGGGGATGTCTCTCTGTCTAGAAAAGTTGGCACGTTGCTGGGAACTAGAGGAGGATGGTTGCCTGTTTGTCTGGCGTAAATTGTCTCGAGTTCTAAGTCGGCAACTCTGCATGGGTCTCACTACGGGAGACGGGATTGCCTCCCGGGGTATTAATAATCTGAGTGTTTAGATGATGCTACTCTCTGCCTGCCTCTTGGTGTTCCTCTCCACTAGGAGCATCGAGAATAAAGAGGTTATCCTGTGAGTAGTATCTAGCCGGGTTGGTGGCTGAAGAATGTGAGATCTAAACCTGAGGCCTCTCCTATATATAACGCCAGGCACCACTAATCCAGAGAGAAAAAAAGAAATACTCTCTTAAAAAGAAGTGGAAAGTTGATCGTTCTAATTTACTTTGCTGGATGGCAGGCAGGATCAATGGGTCAGCTGGCTTGGGTCTGAGGGTTAGGGAGAACTCGCATTAAATGGGTCGGCGCGTAAGCGTACAAATATGGCTTTAGAATCTACTTTCGAGCCAGAGGTTGGTCCCTTTGGTATATCATAGTGAGGCTAGCAAAGCCTTAGCTTAAGCATCTCTTTTTCACTTATAAGGAAGTCTTTCAAAATCTTTTTTTCCTTTTTGTTGGAGCATCGTCAGGAAGGACATGTGGGAAGCAGTTGAGGAATATAGGGTTTCAGGAAACATCCTTCAAGGCATGAATGCCACCTTTACTAGCTCTTGTCGGGACGGGCTGAACTCCCAGATACTAGTGATTCATTAAGACAGCCTAGGACCTTTAGATGCTTACTTGCTTTACTTAAGTTTACCTACTTAATACTCACTTACCTTACCTCATGCCCCAACCTGGTGCCTTCAGCCAGAAATGTGGGTATATCACTTACAACCTTTACTATTGACTTTGAGCTGCCTACACTGACCTTTAACGTTACCAACTACCCTTTCCTTTTTTACCATCAGACCTCTACCTGTTCTACCTATATCACTTGACTCATCCATGCTTAGTTGCTACTGCAATAGATTTATCCTCTAGGGACGGGGTTCACCCAGCCAGCTTACAGACAGTATCACATATAGCACACCATCACTGTACCCACCTTATCCACCTAGAGATAGATCTGACCCTACTTACTTATTACCTATTGCAGCCAGGAAGGAATGCTTAGTCGTAGCTGCACTCTGGACGCGCGCTTGCTTGGGCACTTAGACCTTTGCTATTACTTTTACCCTTTCACCTGGAGCTTCCAAAACCTACCTCCCTCCTAGACTTTATTCCCTTCCCTCATATATTGATTCTGAGCGATGGGGATCAGACTGGTAGCTGCCCATAATTAGCTCAGAAGCAGTAGTAATTGTAGAGGCGAGGTAGCGTAAGATAAAAGAGTAGCGGGATAGAAGGTAGGCGTTGTATGAAGGGGATTGGTCTACAAAGGTAGGTAGCGAGGAAGAGGTAATGAGGCTAGTATCCCGTATTTCTTCCTAGATCTCGTACTTAGCTCAGAACTCGTAGTTCTTCCTCGATCTCAATCGCACGTAATGAGGCGAGGTATAAATTGCTCGCCTGACAAAGGTAGGCATGCATGAGATAGGTTTTGAGGAACTTGAGTTGCTCCACTTCCAGCAGCAGCACCTACAACACTAGCTGATCTCGATCCAGTTGTTTACCTTGAAGCCAGGTAAATAGCCAGATACTACAACTTACCACAGCCAGTCATAAATTTGAGGTAGATCCGTCTAGTCCCCAGTAGTGTATGGAAAGCCAGCCAGCTTCGATAAAGCTTAACAATAGCAGTTATTCTGATCGTATCTATCGTTTAGAAGGTGTATCCGAGTCTTACCGCTATTTCTGACTAGTTAATTGGCAGCCAGCTACTACTTACTACTATTCCCCACGTTACCAACAAACCCTCCCATCCCCTGAGCGATTGTCCTGGCCCTATGAACCTAATGGTATGATGAATGTAAGGCACATCACAGACAGTTTCATCACGCACTTTTCCATAATCCCACTTCGTACTCTCTCCTCCGAAAATCCTAACACTAGCTTCTCCACCACAATAAACGCCTCTTAATCTCATAGAGAAGATGTTAATTGTGTTCAACCCTTGCCCGATGCGGACAAGCACCGTAGGACCTTATTTCCTCATTATCTACGTTGCGTACCTAGGTCTCGACTAGTCCTTTGGCGGGGGATAGGTTTCTTTTACAAAGATGAGGTTACTTATGACTTAATTACTTGGGTGAGGTGACTTCAGAGAGAAAAGATTAATTATCGGACTTACCTCAGAAATAAAGGAGTTGTTATCCATAATATACGAGTCAATGAAATGGCGGAAGAACTTTGAAAGGTTATGTCTTTCATCGTGTGCCAGTTATTGTACGACGTATCTACATGTTTTGTAACCCCCCAACCCCAGCCAGAAAGGGGAGAGGAGTAAGGGCTTTCCCTTTTCTCGAGATCTTATCTGTATTTCCTGTTAGTTCTGGCTGTCAAAGATAGCTCCTCTCCTGCCTTTGTAACAAAAGCTTGCTTGGTCTCTACTTTATTTCACCTCACTGGGCAAAGAGTACTCGTAAGCCCCACCAGGTGCTTTTGGTTATATGGCCTCAGTGGAGGAAGTGTCGTTTCACTTCCCCTCTAAAAACCCATTGCACTTAGTTCAACATTCTAAGTCAAAGTTGAAAAAGAAGAGCCTTGATGAACGAAGATACTACAAGGAAGGTAAACTGGTTATACAGCGTGTGCAAATGCCCTCTAAGAGCGTTCACCTTCTGGGATGGAGTAAGTGCCTAAGCTTGTTTAAACATAATATTGTAAGTAATACTATGACAATTCTTACAGCTCTAATCATCTCCAACAGCTAGCTTAAAATCAACTCCAACAACTCTGACTTTCTCATGTTTCTATGAGAGAAAGGTATAACCCCCTGAGCATATGTAACCGGCCCCCCCTTAAATGTCAAGTAACCCCCCCTTGCCCTCAAAAGGACAAGCCCTCCGGACCTGAAATTGAACCCCTTTTCAATTCAATATCCTTGCCCTCAAAAGGACAAGCCCTCCGGACCTTATTTATCTAAAAAAGAAAACTTATATAACATTCCAACTTATCCAACTATTCCAACAGCTAGCTACAACAAGGATGCGTAAGCAGGCTCGACCATAAGGGAGAGGAGTTTATCGTGTTCATATTAAAAGGCCCACCCCTGAGCATATGCAACGGCCCCCTGTCAAATCATTCTTTTTTGCTCTGCTCAGTTAAGGTCCTGGTCAACCCAGGAAGGTTCTCCTTATCAACCCTTCTAACGCAAAGTAAACCCTACCATTTCATATTAAGACTTCGAGGATAAGGTGGTTATAAAGGGGATACCGTTGGATTCTGGTTCACCCTTCCGGGAGTGTGCCCGGAGATATGGGCTTCAAACCCATATTTCTAAATAGACTCAACAGATTTCGAGCAAATATTGAAGTGATTTTAGTTAATCAAGAAGTGGAGGAGCCAACAGATCTCAATTTGCTGACTTGTTTATCGGGAGCGTTTAACAAAATTCCGATCCTTCTTCGAGCTCAAATTAAAGCCGTGTTCAATTCGAGGTATGTGCGTTTGGTGCACCAACTGCCCTCCAACAATTATATGGGAACTCATTCAGGCTATGTCGGGTGGTCTCTTCCTTCTTCCCATGCTGTGTTCAATGCCGTGTCTGGTGCCATGCTGTCCCATGCGGTGCTGTGCTGTGTAATGATGTTGCCTGTTGCCGGTGGGAACGACTATCCCGGAATATATCTGTGGTCCGTCCGTTGGACCGCGCCCCGCCTAAAACTATGTTATCCATCAATTGAATGAATCACTAACTATTGAGCCAAGCAGCCTTCCTTTCCTTGTAGCGCCCCGAATTGGCTGTTGCGGCTTCCATAAGGTTGGTCATCCTGGGATTTGTCTTGGAGAGGGGGTGGCCCTTTTGAGTAGGCAGGTGCGTATGGAACTGAATGCAATAATGTGGGTTGACTTAGTAATGCGGACTGGTGACTGGTGACAGGGGAATTCGGATTGAGCGGAAAGCGGGCTGGTGGAGGGTCCGAGAGACTTCATCATATTGGGAGTGATATGTGTAATGAAGGGTACGCAAGATCTTGAATGATGGGGAGAGCTGTTCTCGTAAGATGTGGGTTGTTGTCTGTGGTAAGCCTATCCCAATGGGTCAGTATTATAGCTTACATTATATAGGTGATTATACACCGTGCATTATAAATGTATCTACCCACATTGTAAATAATGCCCCGTAATGTCATCCAGATGTAGTAACTCGTGTTCCGTAGTGGTAAGCTTCGTAGAGATATGGAGAACTAACTAACTTCTATTTTCGGGTATGATTGCGGGTATCTAGTGATGGGGACTTACATATCTTCTGGTGGTTTGGCGTTAAGAACTTCTCTCTGTCTTGAACGGCGGGGTATAGCAGTTAACGTGTGCTGGGGTTCTTCCGTCTCTCTCGGTTATATCCAGTGGGGCCTTACCTAATCATCTCTGGTGGGTTGTAATGTATGAGTTCGGGCTAAGTCTCACCTCCCCCTGTCTGCTCCTCCGAAACGGCCAGCAGCATCAGAAGATTCATTTATCAATCCGTGGAATTCAATCAATCTCAAAATTTGATATGCTTGTAAGTAAACAAAATGTCTCAATGTCTTCAGGTGTGAATGATATCCACCTTCTCTCGGGTCTGTATTGAAGGGATCTGGATTTAAGGGGAGGGGACTTTTCTCTCTTCCGGTGGTAACATGGGGCACGTGGATAAGTTCAGTTCAAAATATAGTTTTGAAAAGAGAGTATTTCAGGAATGCAATCACTTGAACTTACGGGGGCGAGGAACTTTATTAAAAAAGAAGGCAACAGCTACCAGCTTGAATTGCACATTGAAAGGATCGAAATGCGCTGCTTGACCCAACAAACCCACCCTTTTTATGTGGTGCTTGCTATATGGATGGGGCCAGTTCAAGTGGAGTAGATGGTGGCCGCTTGAATCGATCGATATAGTTCCTTCGCTTTGTATATGTGCTCTTCCGGGAAAGCTTCATGGGCTCTATCTCTCCATTGTTCCTATTTTCCAATTAATAATAGTAGAGCGAACTGCACTTTACATTTATATATGGAAATGTTGGTAGAGCCTTCCCCCTCATGCGTGTAAATACGTAGATAGTAAACTTGACTCTCCCACATTGAAGCGTCCCCATAAACTTGATTTAGGATGCAGGTGGGGTTGGATAGACATGGTACACCCACGCTTGCCATCCAGAAGAACAGGAACGTGGTGGCTTAACCACAGGGAGGGTTTTATATATAATATAAAGTAGTTTAATGGAAAATAGATTATTCTGACTAACTTTGCCTTGTGCACATTTTAGAGTACAGAGAAGGGTTCGCTGCTACTACATCAATTGATGGGGCGGATATCGTTCAACCTTTTCATGTCTTTTCGCGGAGGTCTCGAGGGATCGTGGATCTTCTTCAGTCAGAAGGGAGGGAAGTACGGAAGCCCTAAAGTGAAACTTGCATGTGGTGTGGTAGCGCCGGAACCGGTTGAATTTGATCACTTCCTTCATAGATAGTAGTGTTGAGTATGTATACATATAATATCCCGGCAAGCAATGAGATTGTGAGAAAAAAGGTCCTACGGTGCTTGTCCGCATCGGGCAAGGAGGGCAATCTATTTCTATTTCATAATTATCTGAGGTAGTTAATTCTCTCTCTTTTTTAGAACTTCGGGTCGAATTACTTTGCCTAAGAATGAATTAAATATTCTTTTTGCCTTTGCCTAGGAATGGAGTATGCCTAATAATCTACAGGCTTACTTTTTTTGTATTGCTCCCATAAGCTATTGAATAAAGCTAAGTTAGTGAGATTGCATTTTCTCTCACTTTTTACTTCAAACTCAACATAAATGGGAGTCAGTCATCACTTGAACCAAATTACTGAATTAAGTTAGTTGCGGGTAGTTTTTTTATTAGTTTTTACGGGGGCTTCTTCATCTCTGTTTTTAAATTGAGAAGGGCTGCTTACGAGTTGGTGGTGTAAAACAATCGATGCAGGGAGGTCCTTGATTGGAAAAGGCTTGTTGTAGAGGTTCTTTCCTGAACTGCACGAATAGGCCGGTCTTTCCTGAATTGCACGATACAAATAGGGTCTTTCCTAAACTGGTAGAATAGGTAAAATAGTACGATAGCACTGCCAGCCAGCCAAGCAATAGAAATAGTAAGCCAGCCAGATGATATGAATGGATTGAACAGCGTGATGGAAGGCTTGATTGAAGGAAGGATTGATGATGAAGCCAGCCTTAATCGGATGATATGAACTGAGACCATTGGGGCAGAACCAGCTAGATTAAACAGAATTGATTGATGGATTGAGTAAGCCCAGCCAAAATGTGATTGATTGAGCAGCGATTGATCCAGCAACAGCCTATTGATGAAGAAGCGATTGAGTCAGAACCAGCCAGCCTTATGGATCTACTACTGGCGGGTTTCTAACGGATGGGGATGCTGATCACGGATCCATACTGGGTGAAATAACTCGTGTTATCTTTAGTAACTCCCTAATGAGTGTGTTTTCTACCCCAAGACAATATGTCTGCGCTTTCCCAGGTCTCCTTCCTCTCGACACGTTCGTTCAGCACTTCCTGCCTGCTGCCTTGCTTTGGCATATCCCCCAAAAATATCCAATCCAATAGGGGGTCCCCACAACCCAATGGTTCCTTCGAAGCGATTGACCCTCCCCTGCCTGGTCCGATCGAGCAATAATTGCCTTACCCGTTGTCTAGCTTCAATCCATAAGAATCCCTTAACTAGCCATGCCCTAAAGCAATAAGTAAGACGAGCATCCTCCATGCCATCCAGCAGCAATTGGTAGGAGCAAGGGCTATCTATGGTTCGATAAAGCAATAAGTGCCCTAACAATCCGTCCAGCTTCATGGGATAATCCCTGCTGCCTGGCATGCCATCTCCCCACCCACATAAGGGTAAGGGACCCAGTCCCTCCCAAATGTGTAATTTGAAGCGATTGACCCTCGTCAAAATGGCTTGCCCCCGATACCCGGATCAATCTATGTTGACCCTCCTAGTGCGATAAAGCAATAGACAACCATTCATACCATGCCCTAAAGAGAATAAGTACGACCAGGCATGCCATGCAGCAATTTATCATGGAGAGGGTAGTGAGGGGCTATCTTCGAATGGATCCTGCAATAGTTCATGGGTTGCTCAGAATAAGAAAAGAGTTCACAGGCTGAGAAGAACAGCAGTAGGTCATGAAATCAAAGACAATTGGTGCTTACAAACTATATGACCTGCCGTAGGGAGACAGGGTCTTAACCAACCTGCCCTGCCAACCAACCTTTCTTTACTGCTTGCCTGGGGCGAATGATGATGCTTACATACGTTGATTCACGGTCAGACGCAATGAGTATTCAGGGAGGGGCTTCAGCAAGGGGCCAGGAGGTTGTGCCATTCACGCAGGTCAGGTAGTGGCATTCGCGCAGGTCGGGTAGTGCCAGTCAGGGAGGTGTGTGATGTAGTCCCAGTGCGTTGGGTGTACCCATTAACCTAACTCCTCCCTACACCCATTCCAAGTTGACAACAGACAATGAGAAAAGACACCGTTCAAACATACCCGCCTGTTCTTCAGACCCAAAAGAAAAGAGTTCATATCCCTCAACAAACTGAACGGGACGGCACACAGACACGTTCCTACCTCGACGGGATGAAAGGAGGAATGACGATGCGTTACATATGATGATTCACTAGTCGAAGAAGATCCTACGCCATACAGAGAAAAAAACACCAGTCATAGCTAGTCATAGCTGCGCCAATAAAAGTCGATCATAGCCAGGAAGGAAGGAGGCCTAGCCAGAAGTACTAGCCAGGATTCATTGCCGATCAGAGCAAAGAGGCCTAGCCAGGAGGTCATTGCCAGATGGTAAGAGCCATACAAGTCAGGGAGGACGCAGTAGGCCCTAGCCCCTCCCTGCACGCACGTCTGCTGGCCGATCATTCCGCTGGCATCTCGCATTCACAATACCCGTTTCACTGCCGCTTGAGGATGTGGTTGTAGATACGTCGGTGGCTCCATATCTCCTTGCCATATTCTATGTGTCACTTGGTACTATCGTCTCTTCCTCGCTGCGAGTCTCTGCAGCACCTACCTCCGGAAGAAACGGAGGACTTCATTATGGAGAAAGCATCTTTCAATCCCGATTCACTCTGCGTAGATTGACTGAACGCAGAAACCCTCTCCCTTATGGTCGAGCGTGCTTCGCTTCCAAATGATAAGGTTTTTGAATATGCCCCATCCCGAGGAGGTTTTTCGAATTCACCGGAACAACCCAACCTGGATGCTTATTTCATAAATGTTCTGAATCATTCTTCTCAACAATTTCTAGGTGAATATGGACAGAGTGAGCTGGTTGCATATCTCGGTGGGAGTTTGAATAGTATGTTTACTGGGCACTGCTGTCAACCTGGGAAGAGCATTCTCAAATATCTTATTATATACATTTTCAGAGTGTAATTTAAAGCTGTCGTCCCATGGGCAGGGAAGACCATGGGTGATCATACTACTAATGTCTCTGATAAAAGGCTGTATGAGCTTTTCTTATTATATAGCCCTTCCCCTAGTAATCTGGCAGCTGTTGAACTTATTTATACAGGCCTAAATATCCATATATGTCGAGGTCCTGTCTCTGACTCCCAGTAGTTAGAAGTTTTTAGTAGAGATTTAGTTTATTAGCCACTTTAGCTAATTTGTACCTCCTATCTATTTCCCCCTCACGATTGTCGCGGTACTTAATTACTTTTTTTTTCAAAATATAAAAATCAAAAGATATAAAACTCCAAATGGAATTGGAGTTGATTCATAATGACAGGGAGATCCTCGACAACATTGTTCCATACAATGCTTTTTATTTGAGTCATAGTCTTGGTCATTCTTTCCTCAGCTAAGGCCTCCTCATGTCTAACTTTCCATGTCTCAATCTCATCTCTAAGACCTGCAGCTTCTCTTTTATATTCATGTGCCTTTTTGTCTGTTGCATCTAACTTTTGACCTTGTTGTCTAATCTTCTCTTTCCACTTGTCTGCCAATTATTCAGCTGTTACTGCCTGCATTGCACTATTACCAGCTTGGGTCCTCCATTCTGAAAGCTCCCTGGTAAATTGATAAATCCTCTATTCTAATAGGGACGCAGATTCTGCAGATGGTGAAGGTTGGCTGCCTGAGGCTGTCAGGGTCTTCTATTTCTGGGCTTCCACTACTTGGTGTTTAAAAGAGCTAATTTGGGCATTAGCCTCTTCCAATTGCAAGGCTATGTTTCCAGCTTCACTTTGTTTGGCCTCAAGCTCAGCGATCCTTTATTCCAATACTTTATTTTATGCTGAAAGGAAAGAGTTTTCCTCTCTAAAAAAGTATGCTTCGTCTGCTAGCTTTTGCTGCTCACCAAGCATTTGCTGGGTTACAGGGATGGCCTGAGCCATCTGGGACCTTTAAAGATATTTTCTTTTAGCATCCTTTTATTTGAACAAGGTGAAAATCTCCACTGTCCCCTGCTTGCTCTTTCCCATTGAGAAAAGGTTTTGTAACTTATCCTTTTCAGCTTCTAATGCCTTAACTTTGGAGTGAAATAACTGGTTTTTTTTTACATTTCTCATCTCCAATTGCTTATTATAGCTGTCACTGGAGGAGGCAACCTTCATGTATTTGTGGTAGACGATGCTACTAGAACCTTGGGCCATAGAAACATCATCTTCGGGGGGAATCTCTGCTGTGTCGAGTGTAACCTGAAGAGCCCTCCAGTGTTGGGGCTGCATTTATTTAGAAGTTTTCTGGGCCAGGGGCTTCAAAGTGGTGATCACCAGCTGCCCAGTGGCTGGATCATATCTAGGAAGTAACCTGGCCTGTGCTTGGAAGTCCATGGTATAAGATGCCAGTATGTCCTTTTGAGTCTCGACCTTTCTCTTCTGCTCTTCCTTTAATATATCGAGAGGGTCACAGGTCTCTACGGGTTGAATTACTTTTGCCCATGAGACCTGGTGCCCTGCTTCCTGTGATGAGGTAGCAGTGGGCGTGCTTGTAGCACCTTCAAAACCTGTGGTAGAAAATAGGTTAGACAATCTAAAAGGAGCGGATGAAGGCACTTCCTGTCGGGACGAATCTCCCTCCTGTTGAATGTCGCTCAGTTCTGGTACTTTATCCTCTGCTTGCGGCAGTAGCACCAAGAGGAAGAAGCACGATAAGAACCTTTTTCTCTCTACGTATAGCGGAATTCAGTAAACGAATTGGGTAGCACTTTCTTCTTTGGCCCTTGTGATCCAATATTCATAGGGGGCAGGGCAAGGCTGAAAGAATTTCTCTAGCCAACGAAAGCAAATCAAAATAGCGTAATATCGTTATAATAAGGGTACGCCTTATATAGGGATCCTCTGTCTCTTTATAAGGGAAGGGAGGTCCTTGCCCTATGAAGGACAAGCGGCTTCGCTCCTTAGGAAGGAGGTCTCGACTAAAAGGAGAGGAATAATCCTCTAAGAAGAGTGATATGAGGAGTGATACGAAGATTTCTCTGTCGAAAGGTTCATTTCTCTCTATGGTAGGGAGAGTCTTACTACTTGACTTAGCTTTTATAAGTGCAGAATCCAATCCATGCACGCTATCTTTAATGATCTTCGGAGGTACGAGGAGCCCTCTTGGTTATAGAGTCTATTAAAAAGAAGCACTTTCCTATGCCTTATGACCTTAGTATATCGACGAAGCGAAATATAACGGCCCATAATCTGGCCCCGTCGGCTATTTGCAATTGTTCATAAAAGAAATAGATAGATCTTTCTATTTCTACAGATAGCTGGAGCGGAATAAACTTATTGTCTTCAAGCGGTGGTGTCTGGTGAATGCCAACATAATGAGGCCCTATCAATAGCAGCACCTCTCCACATCAATAGCAATGACCTACCTACATCATTACTTCACCAAAGACTTATCCATTTGGCTGGCGGATCCGTCCAACCAATGCTATCCACGCAGTAAAAGGCCCACCATATAAATTGGAGTACCTCGTCGCCCATTAGCCCTATCTTCAGGTGCAGCCCTATCGGTCGTTAGCCCTATCGTCAGTCAGGTGCCGACCCTCAGGTGCCGAAGCTCTCGGTTGAGCGAGTGGAGTTCCTATTGCTCTCTCTCCCTTTCGGTGCCTACCTAAAGACATGCCCCAAGTAAAATAAGCCCAGATGCCCAGAATAATAAGGATAACCTTGTAAAGCCAAGCCAAGGCCAAATAAAGAAGTTTTATCAGTAATAAGAAGGATAAGGAAGTAGCCTCTGATTTAACAAAGGATCTCTATAACATAGGTAATTGGTAATAATTGTTTCTATAATGTAAGAAAACGTATGACTTCGGTAACTAGAGATATAATAAATAAGAATAACTCCATAGAATGTAAGAATAAGAGACTATTTAAAGCAAATGGGAAACCATATTGTCAACAAGTTTCACAGCCCAGTTAGCAAAATAGGTCTCAGAATAATATTACAGTAAGATAGCGAGATAGGTCTCGGGATAATATAAAAGACAGTAGGGACGGAGTCGCTCGACCATAAGGGAGAGGGTTTATATAGCACATATTTGGATCCTTACCTTAGTGATAGAGATCTATAACACCGATGACTTCAAAGGCTCGTAAATAACTCTAGTTAGCTATATAGGTTTTTATCTCCAATCGAGGTCCGACAGAGCACTTGTACGGAGCTAGATCATTTGTCTTCCACGACAACCTACATAAGATCTTTTTCCTGGGAGTGATGCAATAGAGGCAGAGAAAGCAGCAAACACATAGGCGGGTTAAGGTGACCCAGTTTACCTCACAGAGGCAGGTTGCTGGAGCAGGAGCAAAGGTAGCATACCCAGTAACATATTTTCCCACCTAAAGCACTAGTCCCAGAGCCTGTTGATCTTTACCCAGTATCAACAAACCCATATGTAAATCCTCCAGGCACAGTTACAGATCGAGATCGAGATTCTTAATTAAGTTGTTGGTTCTGAGCTTTACTTTGATTCTGTAGAGTAAGCACGAGTAGTTAAAGATGCAGGAGCAGTTCGAGAGCAAGACCCAGCATCAGTAGCAAGGAGAGGCACCATAGGCATAAGCGGCAGAGCCTGTTCGAAAGTCAGTAGTTACAGTAGATTTTTTGAAGTAAGCAACAGTGTAAGCACCAGCAGCAGAGGAGGCAAAGGCAAGGTAAGCTAAGTAGTCAATCAAGGCGGGCTAAGCAGTTAAGCCAAGTAAGGACAAGCTAATCAAAGTATAGTCAAGGCAAGCTAATGGCAAGGGTATAAAATGCCAATCCGAGCATGGAAGGTTTCAAGCCAATCCTGCGGAAGGTTTATGTAGAGCCAAGCAAAGACAAGTCTAGGAAAGGTCTGCCATCAATCCAAGCCCATGGAAAAGTAAACAACCAATCCAAGTCCAACCCATGAAGTCTAAGTCTTCTTTCATCAAGTGAATACAATTGAATCCAAAGGCCAGTGAATAAAGGAATGTCGGTTGTTTGTTCCACTGGTCCCTAATACCAAGACCCCCCCCTCTTCGCTATTCCGTTTACCCGTTGTGAGATGGCTTGGGAGACCTAGAGGAGGAAGGAGCACATTTCGGCGTAGAAGATGTTGTGCTATTTGTTAGAGGATTCACGTGATCTAATGTGATGACTTCTTATAGATTCACTGGATAAAAACCGATACCTAGGAAAACCCCTCTTTTCAACCCAAACCCCTTGCGCCTTTTAAATGAAGGAAAAGAAGACTTAATACCAGAGCAGGAGACAGGGTATTTAGCGGTACCACCGCAAAGCAAGGGAAGTTCAGTGATTTCAGTTGTAAATGTCAGTATGGCCACACAGACAAAGGATGATTCTACAACTTGGTATATTCAATACAAGACCTCCACACCAGTGGGTCAGACGAGGTCTCTACACGAAATAAAGAGGGACTTCTGGAGGGAATTCCAAATGCCAAAGTCGAAGTAACAATGCATCACCGAGATTAAGGAGATAAAGCAGAGAGTCGGAGAGACCGTTTGGGATTACGATCAAAGGTTAAAGATCCTACTGGATAGGATGACATTGAAGATTCAGGATGTTCAGCACAGGGAGTGGTTTATCGCAGGTATCCTTCCACATATCCGCATTTCGCTTACCCAGCAGAAGGTAGGAATGCAATAAAAGGCCCTGAAGTATATTCCCCATGAAAATGCTGTTTCATTTATTTATCTGTAGTGATATCTATGGAGTATAACAGTACCACATGCTTAGTTCTTTAATGCTGATATATGGGCTATTTCTTGCTAATAGAGGGGAGATAAAGGGGATTCCTATCATTTACCAGTGAAGGGAACTTTAACTCACATAGATAAGTTTTAATATATGATGCCATATCTACCAGAGCTGCTGGGCTCAGAGACTCCGCTCGGTGACTCTGGTGGTCCCTACTAGTGGTTAATATATGACCTCGCCATAAAGACGTGTTAATACTGACCTTCTACTATGACCTATTATTTTCATATACTATATTGGCATAGAGACGTTGACACTTGGGCTCGCATAGAGACGTTATACCCACATCTCTACATTTTAACATACAATACCAGCATCTCTACGTTGTTGGTCCCTACGTCTTGGGGAGATCCACTACTAAGTCAGGTGCTTATGCCAGAGCTGGGCTAATGATCATTGCCATTAAACTTACACCTTGTTTTCATTAACCTATTGGAACTACAGATCAACAAAGAAATACATTGATATCTAACGTTGCATAGAGACATTTACAAAGTCCATTAGCTCTACGCTGTAACCAGGTGGTCTCCATAGCTCTTCTCCATAGGTTTTCAATGTGGTGCCCATTGAAAAAAGAAGCTGTAACCGGGTTTTCATAGCTCTCCATGGCCATAGCTCTTCCATGGGTTTAAATGTGCCCCATTGAAAAAGATAATAAATCTTTTCTAGTATCCTCTCCTTTGCCCCTAAGAGGATATATAGTAAACCTACCTAACCAGCTTACCTCATTGCGGCAGCCATATCTACTACAATGTGTTCGTCCATGTTCATATATTATATTGTCATGGAGAAGTTTACAAAGACCCAATCAAAACTATAGTATCCATCCTGTTACAAAGAGAACAGGTTTCAAATGCATATGTTTGCTATGGGCAGGTTGAACTCGCATGTAGAAGTTGGTTGAACCAAACCAGCTCAGAGTAAGTGCCATATTAGTTCGTACTAGTTGATGCTGGAGATCCACTACGAAGCCAGGATGCCAGAGCTGGGCGGCTAAGAGAATCTTGGTGACTACTCTACTCGTTGGGATGGAACAACTACTACTACAAACTATCTCTAATCTCCCTAGTTTTATATACATGACATCGGTATAGAGACGTTTACCACTTGTCATGAACAGAGATACTATATATATTTCACATATGATGTTGCCATGGAGAAGTAGTAATTGCCATTAACATTGGCCATATCGTTGGCTCCCCTACAGGTGGGAAGGCACTCCTCACTCCCATACGACGAGCACTCACTCCCCTATGTAAGAAAGAGAAATAAGCTTCATGGGTTCGCTGAGCTAACAACGTAACTCTTTAGTTCAAGGCAAGTAGAAAAGCCAGTTTCTTTTTGCTGGTTGATTAGGACAGGTTCAACAGATTCCGTGGCATAAATGTGCACATGAAAGGACTCCATACCTACTATATTATTGTATTCTCTACGGAAAGCCTAACTCTCTACAAAACAACAAAGTGCGGAATAAACCATTACTACCCTCTTATTATCTTAATTGTACTTACTAGCATTGAACCAACAACACTTACATTCAAACCAATACAAACATTTAGTCAAGCTTATAGCTGATACATACATTGAAACTTATGCTAACAGTGAAAGCTATAACTCAACCTTAACACCCACCCTACAAAGAATACAAAGTAAGCAATAGTAAGGGAGAGATACTTTATATAAACTGCTTACTAATAAGCTTTCTCTTAAGACTGCTTGAGGGAGATACTCCCAAATCCCCTATCGTGACGTCCAAGCCAAATGTAGCCCATTTGCTATTTTCGCACTAAATGGAATTTATTTAATATTGTATTCTCCACGGCCATCGACGATAAAGCATACAGTGCTAAAGCATACAGTTAAACTAGTGAATGATTTAATCTCTATTATGCTTTCAACCATCAGCAGTTCAATCTATCTTAGCAAGCAGGAGGAGAAAGCTAATGACACTAACATTGAAAGCTGCTTCTATTGGCATTTAACCGAAACTAACATTCACAAACTGATACACAGACATTTAGTCGAGCTGATAGCTAATAGTTCTATTTTACATTTCACCTCTACTGCTGGCATTTCACTGGCATTCTATCATTAAACTATTTCTTGCATTCGAGCTTCAAGCTGATAGCTGCTGTTGGAAGCTAAGCATCCTTTCACTGCCCTGCCTCGGTTGGGTGGGGCCTTTCAAATTGTTAGCTCATGTACTTTTTTTAGTGATCCGCAGGCAATGATGCTTTGCGTAATTACATATATAAAAAACATGTATCATAACCTGCTTAAGTTATATAAACCAATTAGTGTTCTCTAACCCAAGTCTCATACCAGATTTATTATATACTCTCTTTCTTGACTTTCTTATGTATGATCAACCATAATGAAATAACCATAATTACATATATTATATAAATGACTCCCAGACCTAGAGAATGAAGTGAGTCACATCTCGATTTTTAATAATGCAATCTCCTTAGAAACCAGGTGCGAAAGCAACCCAGCTTTCTTTCGTCTCTCTATTGGGAAAGCTAAGCCCGCCCGGAAGGCTATTCGTACAAATGGCATTCCAAAGTTAATAGGAGCATGGGGGATAAAAAAAGGCTATATGGACCAATTTACAACACACAAAAGCGCGAATACCAATATTCACACACAACAGCACCAATACCAATTATTTATAAAATAAGCCCACAGTACCAACCAACCTGCCTTAAAACTAATGGCCTCCATAACTTTCCTGACCCGCTTGCTTGCCTCTCAATTAATATCTTGCTTGCTGCCTCCAACTTCCGCTGCTTGCGCATGTTGACTCTGGTATGCCCTAAATATTATCTTCTTTGTTCCTTATCTAAGCTCTTCGCTGCTCGGTGGCAGTTCATTTTCTTTGCAAAAGCAATAGTGGGTCCGGAGACTCAGAAATGGCACCCAATATGCAAGGATAGGTCGTAGCCCCTGCTGCAAAACCCAAGAAGGTAAAACCTTGCACAAAGAAGAGGTTCGACAAGGCCCCAATGACAGAGCTCGAAGGCAGAATGGACAGGATCCGTCGCGCATGGACGAGATCGACTGGGATAAGTGGCAGAGCTTTTACCACTACTTACAGGAATGAAGTGGAGGCAGCAAACAGAAACCCTGCAGAAGGCCGAAATAAGGTATTAAATGAGCGCCCCTCCACTTGCAAATGATACTGCTATAAGTATATATAGGAATCTATGTTAGGATCTGGGAGGATCAAGAATAAGGACAAGATGGATGGATCAGTTTTTTAAGGTCCGTAGGTGCTTGTCCGCATCGGGCAAGGTGCGAAGCTCTTGCTCGAGAAAAGGAGAGCAAGGAAACATCACAAACTTAGGAGATGGAGGGAGGAAGAGTCCTATCTGTCCTTAACAACCTAATAAGTCAGCCAGGAATAATCAACGTAGGGGAGGCAGGCATCCTAGTAATGAACCCTTTACCTTTATTACTGCTTTCATACTAGGAGAGAGAAAGTTATCTCTCGGGCACCCATTTCATTGATGAAACCGGGAAGATTCAAATAGGCATGTCATGCTATTCACCCTTTATCCTCCTATCTTACCCTTACTGAGGTTTACCATACGACCTATCCACCGGAAGACCTACACCTGTAGCCTTTTACACTTGCCTTAATTAATCGCTTAGCTTAGTCAGCAGTACTGCTATTTCACTTATCTTAGAAGGAACAGATGATGGATTGATCCCTTACCTTAGACCTAGAACCATCGCTTAATTTATATGCCATATGCCTTCTCTTGTACGGACGGGATTTACATCAAATTAAAGTAAATAAGTTAGTGGTGAGTCCATCTAAGTCTAGTCCAGCCCGCATCGTTTATAGAGATGACTGACTAAACTAGGTAGGGACATAACTTAATGATAAGATCAATGCACCTCTCCGCTGCACATCACATCTGTCAATCACAAGCAACAAGTGGAAGAAGAAACGCATATCCCTTAGGGTTACCGTATGGCTTATTAAACAATCAATACAGCCCAGCCCTTTACAGAGAGGAATGTAATGATTGTCATATTACAATGCAAGTTATAGCAAGCGTATGTATACGATGCAAGTCCTAGGCGTATGTATAGCAACCAATCAACGCGTACATACTATCAACATTGCATATCTGGTCTAAAGGTAATTAGTAAGCTCCTTAGAGCTGGGGTATCCGGTATAAAAAAAGTAATTCTAACTACTATTCGTCAATCCAATATTATAAAGGTAAGTGACCGGTGCAGTTAACTAAAGGTAAGAGCACTAATAATCCCAAGGTTAGTCTCCGCGACGATAAGAACAAGATGAGTCTCCAATAGCAACAAGAACAAGTGGCAAGCGATCATAATCGCAAGGTCAGTCTCTTCGATCCAATCCAAGAATCACAAGGTAAGAGGTAAGGACAAATAATGACTAATAAAAATTGAAGTTCTATACTAATAACGAGTTAAGTTATTATCACCCGCGGCTATTAGGAACAACTTATTAGGTTTAGGTTTAGATATAGCTTATTAGGTAGTATAATTAGTTAGGTAGTATGAGAAAGAGAAGGAATAATATAGGTTAGCCCGATTCAACACGCCTTAGAACTAATCTTTTATAAAGGAAACACACCCAACAAGCACCCCAAGAAACCACAGGTAACTACAAGAGACTCCTAGAACTATTTTATAAACCCACCATTAAAACTATTAGATTAGTTTATAGGCTATGTTGCATTTCTTACGTTCCCACCGCATTTTCACGTTCCCGGCAACAAACAAAAGATCTATAACCAAACAACAGAAGATATAAAAAACAACAATTGAAATAACAAAATGAGGTGCCGTAAGGCCGCTCGACCAAAAAGGGAGAGGAGATGAGCAGACTTAAATACTACTCTCCGTACCAAGGTTCGTTACCTTTATATCCAGTACTGAATCGTAACACGATACGTCAAGCATACTAGTAGGATACTATGAATGGTAAAAAGTAAGTCTAGCTCTTTAACCATCTGTCCATCCACGATGGCTGGACCTAACCTACCCTTCATGGCTAGCCTAAATCACCCAGATTTGGCTAAGCTAATTAATAATCCTATCCAGCATGATCTTGCTTAGCCACCCATTTTGACCAATATACCCTCTGACATTCCCAAGTGAAAGGGTCAACCTATGCTGGATCCATCCAACCATGTAATGACAGTCCACCTATGGTGCTCCTCCAACAGCATCACATCAGCTTCTATATTACTTAGGATGTTTCAGCGCACCCTCACTAGGGTGGCTACCAAATAGTACATTGATTAACCCAATGGCACCTACGCCACCTTCGAGTCCATAGCCAAGGCTTTATGACTTTCTTTCAATAACCCACTATCATGATACTGGAGTCTAAATTAGAACCAATTTTCGCCAAACAACTACCACTCATATCACGGATGACATCCATGAGTGGCATAGGCAATATAGTTTGTGTAAGATAAAGTAGAAAGACCCCCTCCTCTTGGATTGGTTTTAAAAATATATCCTCCCCATTATTACCAAATATGTGGCCACCACCATGCCTCAGTCGAAACAACTAGCCATCCTTAAGGTGCAGTATTGAAACCTTATTGATGAACAGTCGGGGTATTTAGACTCAGTTATTCCCGATGCCCATCGGCATTATTCTATTTAGCAACCTATGTCGAGGGCATCCCATTCCATCGAGGTTATTATTGGGTCCCTTGCAAATGACACCAACCTGTTTGGTCAGGTGAACCTCTGCCCCAGTACTAGCATGTATGGAAATCACTACGGCAGAGCTAGCACTTCATATGGCCAACCTAACACTTCATATGGCCAACCCATATCTAGCATTAGTATACCTAGATACATACCCATAGCCTGCATACCTTCCGGCTTCTTCACCAGCTGCTGGTGATTCTGTCATTGATGCAGTAGTTGATGCAGTCGAGCCGGTTGAATTGGCTGCTCGCTTAGGCACTTAACTTGGACCAGTCGTATTTACTTTTTAAGCCTAGTCCTTCCTTATGTGCATCATGCTCTATCAACCTTGCGTCTTTTACAAACCTATCTAGACCAGGCTTACGTATCTTAACTTTTCACATTCACAGGCGGGCGTTCAATAACACTTTATTAAATAATCTTACTTGGTCCCGCACGACCAGTTGTATTACCTTTTTAAGCCTACTTTATGAATGCCGGTTGTACAGCTTGTTGGATCGTACGTGGAAATTGCCCTCTTATCATGACTCCTTCCTTACTTATAATATCTTACACGCTTGGGTAGGTTACTTACAGCATTTACATTCCCTTTCTCCTATTTCCCCTTGACTTAACTGTTACCACTTATCCACCTGCTTCACAAATCTTACTACTTCTATAATCTTTTCCTTTCAATGCCCCAAACTTACAGACAGCGTTGAACGAACACGGACGGGGCTAGAGGAGCTGTTGGACGGGAAGGATACAGTATTCACAGGCAGACTTGGAATCATACTTGCTTACAGATGCTTCTGTGGCTTACTATTCCGGCCGAGCTCAGGATACAGTTATTCATTATAACCCACTGGCTAGGAAAACCCCACCTTCCCTTTACTTAACTGTTACCACCCTTATTTACTTTGAACTGTTGCCTCTCCCTCTTGAATAACCCATAAGGTCCATTAAAGGCTCTATTCTTTCTGTCTAGTGGCCCATAGCAGATCCATACCCAGTGAACTCGGTTGACCCCGAGTTTTTGATTCATCCATTGGAGATTCAAGTAAAGCAGTAGCCCCATCACTCGAGGGGACCATGTTATACCACCTTTTCACCCAATAAGGGGGACACGCCAGTCTCCCTTTACTTCAGCGACCCCTACCATACCGCTTATATACAATGATTATCCATTGTAGAGTCTATGGACCGGCTGGCGCATATCACATATATGGGAGGGAGAGCTTATACCTGACACGGAGAAATCAGGGCTGAGACCTACTTAGTTAACGCCAAGTGAAAACCCTACACGGTTGGACTAAGAACAGATTGGGTAAGAAGGAGACAACCTTCGCAGCAATAGTCAGTCGCAGCTACTTTAAGGGAGACAGATACTTACTTTCTATATCCATCCAATTTTATGGTTCCACATTTATCGATCTATTTCTTTATCTTAGCCTCTCGGGAATCAGTTGTTGCCTTCTTGATCTCCTTCTCGGGATTCGGGCTTACTCTTACTCTCTGAGCTGGCTGTTCTTGTTGCTAGAGCCAGAGGTTTCTTCTTCGTAACTGCCGCCGTTTTCTCTACCCCCATACTTTGTCGCAGGGCCCCCCGGATGCTCCCTCTGTTGGTTGGGCCCCTATAGAGACGACGTATTTGAAAAATGGCACAAATCTAAAGAAGATATAAATAAATTGAAGAGCTTGAGGTGCCGTAAGGCCGCTCGACCAAAGGGAGAGGCAAGAGCCAAAATATTTGAAGCAAAGAAACGGCAAATATGCAACATCGTATTTAGTTCCCAAGGTAGGTAGGTTTCCAAGGTAGGGTATAGAAAAGAGCTTTCAACTTGCCTTGTTGATCTCTTGTAGTATTGCGTGGAGAAGTTGGTTGGTAAGGTTGGTGCATAAGTAAGCAGGTAAGTAAGGGATAAATATAAGCAGTTAGTGGCAGGTGGGTAGCAGGAACGAAGTGAAAGGCAGGTATATAAATTATTAGTGATAGAGTTTGTTCTAATTGATGAATCGTATTGGGGCTCCTCTTAAATCCACGTCATATATCCAGAAGGTAATAGTGGTATCCAGAAGAATTCTTAAAGTGTATCCTTTCCTTCCTGGGCAAGGCTCGGCCGGAAGAATAGGGAATAGCAGTACCTATAAGGTAATAATGGTACCCAGCATCCATCTTTCTTTCAGCCTTTCAGCAAGTATGATTCCAGGTCTGTGAATGCTGCTTCTTAAACTAAATCTTTTTCAACTGCTCTTGGGAATGATCCGGTTCTTTTGCTGATGTAAATCTGAGAATTACACTGGTTCAACTGCTGGTACTGCTCTTGTTACTGCTTATTTTCATAATTCCTTCTGCTTATGCTGATAATTAGAATAATGTTGGTTCTACTGCTCTTGGTACTTTTGCGGGTTCTATTGCTCTTGGTACTGCTCTTGTTACTGCTGCTCTGGGAACTGCTGATTCTACTGCAGGAAATAAGGTCCTACGGTGCTTGTCCGCATCGGGCAAGGTGCGAAGCTCTTGCTCGAGAAAAGGAGAGCAAGGATTCTGCCGGGAATTCTCTTTGTTTTACTGCTCTTAGAACTAATGCTGGGATTGCTCCGGGAACTTGTTATGCTGCTTGTCCTGGTAATACTTTTGCTCTTGCTCCTCCTGGTCATCTGGAAATTTGACAATTATGCTGATGATAACACTGCCCCTTCAACTGCTTATGAAAATGCTTATGAAAATGTTTGTTCTACTTATGCTTATTTTCATAATCCTGGTAATCTGGTAATTCTGCTCCTGAAACTGCTGGTTATGCTATAAATTCTTATGGAAATATGGTGCTGCCTTTTCCTGGTTCTGCTGGTGCTGATTATGCTGGGACTTTTGAAACTGGGAATAATTCTTAAACTGCTCATTTTCATTATGCTGGTCCTTTGTGTAAATACCATCGAGATTACTGGCTTTGGTAGATCCCTAGTATTTTATGGCCGAGGTCCGTGGGGAAAAGGGATGCATGCAAAGTGTTATGTCTGGTGCAGTTCTCCACAAAGTAAGGAGCTTATGACATTTGTTTCTCGTTGTTAGATTAGGATGGAAAGGGAATATATTAAACTAGCGGTCCAGGTCGGTCGTCCATGAATGAACATTCTTAAATTCCTCTCCCTTTGGTCGAGCGGCCTTACGGCACCTCCTGTATTTAAAGTATTTTATTTGGAATGACTGAAATCGCAGCAAAGGCATACAAAGCTTTCTGCTCCATTGGACATTCATTTGGACATTCATTTCGGAGAAATCCACTTTGTTCTCGCTATCCTGTTAGATAAATCACTGTAATTTTTCATATATGATACATCTATAAATCACTTGCATTACGACCTCAGACTTGCTATGTTCTGTCTCCATCCGGTCGCTATAAGCTTTGTTGCATATTCCCCTTGCTGCATTCATCACTTAGTTTTTGTTGCTATTAACAAACATGAAGCAGAGAAATACGCACTTGCTCTCATAATACGATGCATTCTTCGGTGCTTCAATGGGAGTATCTTAATTCTGCACCGTTCACCTCCTACGGCCCCACTTCAATTACTACACTAAAACAAGCATCCCAACCCTTCGTGTTATACCAACTCCCGTCCACTCCTTGCTAACCCTTACTTGGCATCCATTCATTTCAATCCCTCCGACTTCCGTTCTGGCCAGGTCTCTATCCGTCCCTCCTTTATATCCCGTCAGACCTAATCCATCTAGGGGAACTTCTCTCTCGTCTGGTGGAAACTTGGAAAACTCCATAAAGATCTCTTCTGGCACCAACTTGAGTAACATAAATATCTCATAGGGTAACACCTTGTTTCAATTCCTTCTGGTGGGAACGCTGGGTCCTTCTCTTCTCTCGCGTATGGTGGATCGATGGGGGACATCTCTCTCTCGGGTATGGTATGAAGGCTTCACTTAAGGAAGAAAGGATAGAGGCATCTTTAGCCATATGGTGAGTACAAGTAGAATTAACAATTCACTCAACTCAGTCTATGAGGTGTGGGCATGTAGAGCTTTAAAAGTACTGACATATAAGGTACTAAAATATAAGGTATAGTTGTCTAACTTACCATTTGGAGGTAAATGCTGATCATTAGTAGTCCAGTAAACTTGTCTCCTTAAAGATATCCGACCTTATCTCCCAGATCTTTTTATTGTTCCAACATAACTTCTCAATGTAACCCACCTTTCCGCAATAATGACAAGTCTTCTTCTTTCAATTCTTCTTGGTAAAACTCGACTCATCGTGTTTACTCTTTTATGAATAAATTTACAGTATTTTGTGTTTCTACCCAGCCACTTGGGTAATCATAGAGCAGACACCATATATCGTATACCACATCTGGAAAAACAACACAGGACGTAACATTGCTAAGTTATAAATTTACCACAGGCAGTAAGAACGCTAAGTAAAGGACCGGGAAGGAGTGGGGCTAAGCCAAGGCCCTATAGCACTGGTAAGAGCAAAGCTCAGCCGAAGCCCGAACGTTGACCAACTGAAGACAATCCCAGCCAGCTCAGGTAGCGAGATCGAAGAGCTCCCCAGAAGAGATTTATTTCCCTTCCACCGATCCTGAAACCTGACACTGACTGCCTTCGACCTTATGGTAGGTACTAGCTCTAGAGACAAGCAGTAGTCTGTAGCTGTAGAGTATATCTACTAGAGCGAGTAGTAGTTGTAGTCTTAAGCCAGTTCCAAATGAGTTATAATTAGCTTTATTTAAACCTCTCTTTCAATCTCTTTCAACTTGATTCTCTTGCCGTCCAGTTCATCCGCTTCCGTTCTAATGGAAATCATACGGTTCCGTTCATACGCTTCCGTCGATTTTCATCGTACACTTCCGTTCTGATTTATGAAATCGCTTCTGTTCAATCTGAAAGATCTTTCATTTTCTTTTTATTCCGTATGCTGTAGTGCACACTCTCTAAATTCTGTATGCTTCCGTTCTGGTCTCCATTCTAATCATATGGTACGGTTGTCTCCATTCTGTTCTTTCTTAATAGTGAAAGCCTTTAAATAGTAATGTGAATATGCAATCTTAAGCCGAGGAGAGGAAGGATAAATAAGTCCTCCCCATGGGTCCAGAAGACCATTGGTTGGTTGGATAGCCATTTAGTTAACTTACGAGCATTACAAATTAGGAGGTTAGACTATGTTGTTCTCACCAAACAATCTTTAATTTATTTTTACATAGAAAAAGTATTTTGAACTGGAATTCCAGAGCCCAGGCAAGAAGTTTTGTTGGAACCAGCATATTTTAAAACCTTGAAAATAAACCCTGTAAGTGCCCATGAGACGGAGAAACTGCCTTTTCTCTAGATCTATCCATCATTTATATATGAGCTCGCATGGATACATTTAACTTGTCCGTAATGAATAGTGCAATCTTATGTAAATTGTAACAATAAAACAATACGTTGATGCATATTCGATGGCTTCTAGTGTAAGCCGGAAAATAATCCCTATTACATACCATTAGTTCTAGTGCATGTGGGCTACAGCTACTACTCACATACTACGAAATAGTCCACTATAATATGTTATATCCCAGAATATATATATGTTTAACTTTGCCTTTTGTTGGGAAACCTCCTGCAGACTTTGCCATAGCAGGTGGACCTACAACTACAACCTATATTACTATACGCGATGTCGCATCGAGACGTTGTCACATACGATACGCGCATCGAGACGTCCTTGCCTAATAACAGGAGGTTACCACAGGGAGAGGCTTAGGGAATCTCCCGAAGAGCATACCCGGGTTTAACAGAAGCCTTTTCTAAGAGCTCTAGCGAATAAGCTTCTTTTTGTCTCCTCTCTTTTGAAATAAGGAGAAGACCTAACCGGGATAACTCATGAAATGTGTTGTAATCTATACAATCTGAATCTGAACATGAAGCAGAAGAACTACTTGCCATATCTATGTTCAACTAGCGATAGTCAATCATTGTCCGGTCATAGCTTGCTTTGGATAAAACTAGCTTGGATCCCCCAGCTGAATCCGCTGGCTCTAACCCATTATTATCCGCATATAAAAGTATAGTAATGACGCAAGTATGGAACTTACTTAACGTGTTGCATCTATACGTTTAACTTTGCCATTGGTAAGTAATCTGAATATACAATCTTATGGGACATTATCACTCCCGGTCCTTGGATATAGTCAATCATTTTAAGGTCATAAAAACTATAGGGAGGCTATAAGGACTAATGGGGAATAATCCATATAACATATATAAAGCTAGTGTGATAAAATATTTTCAATTTGAAAAAGGCCTATTTAGACTATGCCTATTGGGTGCCTACCTCTCTTGAGTCAAGCCCATGCACACTATCTAATTAGTGCAACAACTAGTTTAACCTCCCGAAAAGAAATATTAGCTTTGGCACTTGAAACTTTCCTTTATCTTGCCTAGGTACAGTCCGTAAGTTAAATCTATTGCCGTTCTGATTTTATCTCTATAACTCCTAAACCCACCAGTCCGACTAACCCAATGGGGGAATTACTTAACCTCCTATAGTAGTGCCCAATGGGGAATCAACAAGGTCAATTCAAAATAGAAAATATAATGCATCTCTACATTCAAAACCTCATTTTTCGGATAAATATGAATCCTAGCTAATTGGGGAAAGAAAATGGATATTCATGTTACTAAACTATACCCTTTCATATAGGTTATCTCTGATAGCTAACTTCATATAGGTTCTCGATAGCTAGCCAGGTAGCTAGCCAGGATTCCTTATGAACTAAATAAACTAAATATAAAGCTCTGGTTTTGCCCAGGCAACAATAAGTGGAGTTGGATAAGTTCCAAATGGTGTCTCCACCACAGTAGAGCCGAGCCATTGCAGGTCCATTCCCATTCTTAGTGGTCGGCAATAGTAAAGCTGCCAATAAGTCCGATAAGTAACCCAGGAGGTATTTGCTTGCTGGTAAGCCAATAGCCAGTGTCTCATCATCCACCACATTGCCAGTGTCCTTGAAGGTGGGCATTTCGGTAGATTCATGATTGTGCTATATGCTAGCTTACAAAATGATTCCTTCAACCTGTAGCACATAGCTTTGGCCTCACCCTTGGCATAATTGGTGTACTGCTCCAGTTGGAGGTCTGGAAATATGGATCATTGGTGAAGTCATGGTACTAAGGTACTAAGAATTTATGAATGTAACTCATGGTATATCTAAAACTCCATGAGCTGGGGACCACTCGGATGAATGAATTTTATGAGGTACAGCTAGCTATTAGCTTATCCGGGCGGGATTAGATTGGATGGTATGACATTACCTTTACTTCTTCAGTTCAAATAACCTACTTACCTTAATATCTAGACCTGGTCTCCCTAGACCACTTGGATGGATGAATGAATGAGGCGCTTGCTTTAATAGTGGGTTGGGTGGGTGGCACAGGAAAAACAACCTGTAGTAAGATCATGCGTGGGTGGCATAGAAAGGCTACTGGGATTATTGCAAAACCAACATGTTGAGAGGAAGGAGGCCAGCCCCAGGTTCAGCACTTTAAAACCCATACTATTTTGGTTTTTTGGGGTCAGGGACGCAGTCTTTACATTCGTTCCTCATTTTTCTTCACTCCGTGCCTCATCTTTAGGATTTGAGTCTTTCTTTATCCCCACTCCTTGTCACCGAACCTTGAGTTTCATATGCAACGGGGAGTACTATTCATTACTCTGATTACGTGTTTACAGCTAGTCTGATCATAGAAGCAGTCATAACTGTTGTTACTTGTTCAACCTCTTTATATAAGCTATAGAGTTATTTTAACCTCATATTCAATGGGCTTTTATTCCCTGTCTGTTTGACACTAAGTAATGTTTACCTATATTAGATTATTGGAATAACGTAACCTATGATACTTACTGCTTAGTAGAGACCTGTGAGCTAATTGATCTTACATATTAGAATGAGTACCATTGTATATTGTGTACCAAGGTTGACTGGCCTTATCCTTCTCCTCTCTACGTTCGGGAGAGACAGAAAGGAGTAAGGTCTAACCGTACTTCTTGTATCATGCTTATTTGAAATACCCCTCAATCCCGATTTCGTAATTTCCCTATTGCCAGAAGGCCGAGCGAGCCGAATCGGTAACTCGACATCTATGCCGAGCTATCAATCCGTAGCGAGCCAAGCCGGGCATGGGAACTAATAAAATGGGAACGTCACCTAAGTAAGTAAGGGGTTTTACTTTTGGGGTGGATTATGGGCCTTGAGCTCTAGAAGTGGCCTTCAGCTATGGGATCAAACTGTCTGTCTGCACTCCACCCTATTTATTTGTGGAAATTGAAGATTTGAAAAAAGCGAGGTCGCCGATAAAGGTCTTGGATATATTTCATTACCAGGATTTGAAACGCTATTCAAAAGGGATACATGTGGGGTAACCCATAGTCCAGATGGGATCTTAGAGGAGCAAGTAGCAGGGAAAATCCGTAGAGCCTTATAAGCATACCCCCAACGGGAAGGAACGGAAACTCGAGGAAGGGAGGGGTTCTAAATCATATCCAGCCCATAAAAAGGTTTCTAAAAAATAGAAAGAAAAAGTTTTTTATGCGGAGGCCTAATCAAAAGGTTTTGAAGAAAGAATATCCCTCTCCCTTTGGTCGAGCAACTCCGGTTGGGTGGGAATAGAGAAATAAAACCCCCAAATTGAGTATGGATATGGATACAACCAGGTCTCCTCTCGACACGTTCGTTCATTTGTTGGACTAGCCAGGATTCATTGTCCCAGCAAGTATCTGTGACGGGTTAAGGCAGACTGACCTTTGTTGGGTCTTTTATAGGTGGACCCGCGTATTTATAGGACAACGATAAGGGTTACAAAATATTCACTACTCAAACCAAGAGCGGATTGGATTCTATTTTTCGTGAATATCATGTCTTAAGCAGTCCCATCGAATTTGATATGTCGAAGCAACTATATCTGAGAAAAAGTATAATAAATAATAGAAATTCTCTTTGCTCTAAAGTCAACGTATTTTTATACGATGCAGGCTATGCACTTTCATTACTCAATTGATGAGCATTTCCACGTGTTGTTATGTCATCAGCATTATAAACTACTCTTCATTTCATAAGGCTAGCTGTAATTCATATCTATTAATTTCATGTTGTAATATCTCCACTTCATCTCATAAGGATATCATACATAATAAGTCATATCATAAAGCTAGTCTTAATATAAAAATATATCAATATCAATGCGATGAATCTCTATACGCTATTTAATGTACCACTAATCTAAACTACTAGTTATCCCTCCCTTTAACAAATAAGAATCTATACTCCTTTCGATTATTGACAACCCACTTGCTTGGCCGGAACTATGAAATTGATATCAATTTGTCCGTGCGTTGTGGTGCGGAGAATGATTGCTCTCTGGCCCTAAGTTGATGTGAATAGGTTCCTGTTCCTGCCAATTCTATTATAATATTTGTATGTCATATTGTATGTATGTAAATATTCTATTGTTTTGTTGGAGGTGTGTCAACCAAGGAAGGCAACAGATAACATCTCATATGGCCCTTTGGGAAAATGAGAACTGTCAATTCCCTATATCCACCTGTAAGCGAGCGTGAAGAGTGAGACCTATAAGGAATCAGAGCGGGTTAAGAAATAACCCATCTATCCTGGCCGGCCTTTGGGGACCCATTCCATTATCCCATTCGTTTTAAGGGGATCCAATGTTATTAGTGACTGATTCAGGGGGACCATCCTATTTTATTAGGTACTTCAAGTTACCCACAACTATAAAAATTCCCGGCCTACAAATAAGAAATATTTAGGAAAGCAGGCGAGAATAAAGGGGTGCCATCCTGCCCATGTTATTAGGGACTTAATTTCACCACAACTGGGCAATTTTTCTTGTTTATGGGTCTCCGTAGCGCAGTTGGAGAGGGGTATCCTTGGGTCTCCCGGTCTACCGTTATTATTAGGAACTTCAATTTCCCCACAACTTAGTGAGGTGGATCAAATTCTGGATTCATGGTTTTTTAGAAAAAGAGAATAAGTCTAACGGTTAGGCGGGAGCAAACCCTTGTTAGGTGAGCAAGGTGGAGCACAACCTGTCAATCCTTTCAGTAGCAAATCGATCCGGCAGGCTGGTTATTAAAGAAATAGTTAAGAAAAAGCCCAATGATAATAAATCTCTTTCCATCCAGATTTGTTTACTTTCAAGTCTTTTAGCGTTGAATCAACTCTTTTAGCACTTAGCACTGAATTGACACGCTCTTTTAGCGCCCAATCATTAATCCAATCTCAATATCCAGGCAAGCTATGTTCCTCACTGTCGCTTGTAGCCTCCTGTCTTTCCCAATCAATCCAGTAGTGGCTAGTCTAAATAGTGGCGAGGTTGGTTCAGTCGTAAGCGAAACTGTCGATGGTCGTAAGCGCTTCTCCTCAACAAGCCCAATGAATCAGTCCACTAGTAAGGTTTCGCCTTCCTTTGTCAGTCTTGCCATCCTTCCTCGCCTAACCTAATCCAAGCAAGTTGAAAGCAACAATCGCGGGAAGACAGCAAGCCGAATTAATATGCCTATATATATATATTAGCCGATGTCTCTTCCTACCCCAACTGACTCATAATTATAGTGCCACCGAGTACTACCAATGACGGAGCAACTAATCAATCGAGGTTTCCCATTCCCCTTCTAGAAATCCATCATTTACCACTTTCCACTGCCAGCAATAAAGCAGCTTCCATATGAATTGAATGGACGGCTGACCCTCCTGCGGGGCTAACTCGAATAATAAAGGGAGCCTAATATTTCTTATTTGTAGGTCGGTCTTTCTTTCCCCCTTAATAAGAAACTCCCTTGCTACCCTTAAAATAGAAAGGTAGATACCCCTTACCTTAGGAATAACGGTTCATGAGGATCTTCCACCTACCCGCTCAGATGGAGGCACAGTGAAATCCCCTTACCTTATAGCTACAATTGTGGACCTTTTCTCGCTTTCGTCTAGTCCCTTTCTTTTAAAGGAATGAAACAGCGAAGAACTACTAATGAATAGAGACCTTTGGTTCACACCTGGTTGATGATAGCTCCTTCTAACTTCTATTTATATCTTCTGAACCGCCCACCCGAACCTTTACTTTTAGGCAGGTGAATTCGTCGCTGAAGCGCGCTCATGATTTGAGTTTGTCCACCACGAATGAGGCAAGCACTCGCTCTGGTACCCTTATTGGCCTATTTAGTACGAGGTGATGAGCCAACCCTTATCTAGACTTAAACTAGGGTATATACTATATATATACTACGGATAGTAGTGCTTGGTGGGTCCGACTGTCGCTCACGCTAACGCTTGGAAGGCGCTCTCGCTAAGGGGATATAATTCTTAGGCACTGGCTTGTTCCGATTATACGTATATAAGTATTTATGAAGGATGGAGGCAACAATAACAAATGTAGGTAGGTTCCTCCCCTTAACGGCCCAAAGAGAATACCAAAGGCACTAGAGATCTACGTTGCTTAACAAATTGGCGTCTTCATTGTTTTTCCTGAGAATAAGTATCGTTAATAAATTACCCTAAGTCACCATCCATCACAAGGAAATAGTTAGTTGGGCTGTAGATAAGATGCGTAAACTAAAGTCAATTATGTCCCTAATTTTGAGATAACCTGTACCTGCCAATTTGATAAATAACTGTACCTGCCAACCGCAATGTCCTGACCGGGTATAACTAGGCCATGATGTCTATGGCTGCAGATACTTCCTCCGCATATATCAATTTTGGGTTGTTAATGAGGCAAGCACTCGCTCTCAGCCCCTTATTTGTACTAGGTACAGTTACCATTAGCACAGTGACCTTAGTTACCCAAGTAAGTGAGTTAATATCCTTCCTTCCTTAGTTCAATTCCTTCCTGCCCACACATACGCTATGTCTTTACCGGGGATAACCCCATTTGCAAAGGTTGGGTGAGGTACGGAATAAAGGATGGAGACAGCATGCACTTCAGTAAAGATAAGGTAGGGTAGTTAATAGCATGCCATGCCGTACCTGCAAAGCATTCCTGGTAAAGCAAGTGGTTTGTTGGAAAGCCCGTGAATGCTAAAAGTTCAGGTCTGTTTTCCAGCTGGTATTTCAATTGTCAAGACGCCAGGTGGTTAGTTGGTAGCAGTGGGTCCGGTCGATCTAAAAAACCTTATGAAATGCATTTTGTTCTGAAGTGAACCTTTGTTTGGAGGGTTTCCGAGGAAGGAGAGGCATATTTTATCCATCTGGGTTCTCGAACTCTCATTTGGCTATAGCCAAATATCTGATTTCATACATTTAAGGTAGAACCACCTTCCTTCCATCCTTCCGACGAAGACCTAATCCATCCCGACTTTCTCTCCTGGGGCGTTCTCTCCTTGATCTCCCGAAGACCCAATCTGTCCAACCGTCTAACCTGAAGATGGCCATCCCCCCTAGCAGTGTGAAACGTTGTAAAATGCCATTCTTCCTGAATGGAAAGGCTCCTGGCATTATTTATTTAGAAACGAACCTTTCAGGAGAGGAGACCAGCCCTACCTCGAACAAATGTGTTAACCCTTGCCCGATGCGGACAAGCACCTACGGACCTTTACTTTGGGGTTGAAGCGCCCAGGCAAGAAGTTGAGTTGAACAGAATTTGACAAATCTTACGTTTGGCCGATGTGTCACAACCTATGCTGTCATTCTTACACAGTCGCGGGACAGCATAAAGATAAGTCCCCTTGCCAACAGACCCCATAGAGGTATACCCCATTTCCCTGCACGAAAGACACTTACCGCTATGGAACATTAGTTTCTACCCCGACTGTATGAGAGGTGGTCATTGACAGAAAGTCTCCGAGATAGCCGGTACTCAATAGCCAGGTGGCGATCACTCAATGCCTGGTACTCCCATGCTGGTACTCCATGTCAGGAGTCAATGTCTTCATGTCTGTTTTGGAGATGTCTTATTGTAGGTTTCGGAACCAATAGAGGATGCTTACTTTATTATTTTCAATTTGAGGAGCATAGTGCAACTGATGGTGTAACTTGAGGAGTTGCATAGTGCAAGAATGATTGTGCAATATGCTTTTAATTCAAATAATAAAATTTGCATAATCTCATATATAATAGGATATTAAATTGAGTGAGGAAGATTCCCAAATAGAAAGGTTTTTGGTATAGATCAACCTCTTGATAATCTTTTCTAAAGGTGGCTTCTGTAAAAAGGTGAAAGGTTTCATTCTTATGGCTTGTGGACTTGGGCTAAAGGGTATTTATTTGTTGAAATAGGCGAGTTTAAACAATAATAAATAGAACCACTTGCCTCATTTAGAGAGATCAGATATAGCCCAGAGAGATTTCTTCATTGGCCTCACCTATTTAAATAAAGCTCATTTCTCTTTATAGACCTTAACCTTATGGATGGAGACAAACAACCGGAAGTGTACCTAAGGCTTCACGGGGCTCTTTCTTTTAAGGGACACAACCAGAACGTATTCTCTATGGCCTGACTAAGCTAGTAGTCCCAGCTAGTACCGGAAGTATCAAGTGCATGGACAACCGAAAGGAGTCGTTAGCTAGTTAGTACCAGAAGTATAGACCTTCAAGACCGGCTTTAACGGAACTGGAGAGAGAAATAGAGATTTATTGGATTGCTAACATATTAAGAGGGAGTTTACCAAGAAAAGAAAGAGGTGCAGTGATTCCTTACCAGGCATTACTTTTCCCACTGACCGGACCTGGACAGATACACTCCTTGATCCTTAAACTCTTCCTTTTGAACCTCTGCCTATTAAATACTCCTTGGATCCCTCCTGACACTCCTACTTGGGACCGCCTCATCAAACCCTTGGAACCTTACACTCAGCCATGCAGCCTATGAACTAAACTTTACCTTACTACCCGTTACTTACCCTTTATGTTCGCCCCCCCTATACCATTCCCCTTTCTGTTCGCTTTCTGTGAACACTAAATATCCTTCCTAGGTTGAAGGGTCAAAGGTTAATAGAAGCCCCCCCTACTGGGATTATATGGGTTGGAAAGTAAAGACTCCCTCTCCTAGGGTGAAGGTATAAAGGGAAGGGTAAGCTTGGATCATCATCTAATCCGGTGCTTATAATCGAAGGGTTCATAGCATGCCATACTTACAGTCTTCCTGACTAAATAAAGTGTAAGGGACAGCACTCTACTAAGTAGGGTTATATAGTTAAAGTAAATAGAATTGGTGGGTGCCCAGCCGGGGTTGTAACAGTTCAATAAAGGCAAGGTAGTCAAAGGTTAATAGCAATAAAAGAGTGCCTAGCAACTAAGTATTCCATAAAAAAGTGATAGGTTGGGAAGCCCGTGCGTGCAATATATCCCTCCGTTAAGATCTGTTCGCTGCTTCTTTTCGCTATAGATATAGTGGCTGGCCTCCTCGACCATGAACTCCGAGCACCCATTATCGCTTTCACCCCTGAGAACCTGAAAGCCACTGGGATAAGAACTATACAGCAGCGGCTTTCTCCTTACTACCTGCCCGCTTTATCCTTGAATAGTACCAGGAGGGAAAAGAAAGTAGCCATACCCGGAGGACACAGAAAACACAAGGACCCGCTTTCTTTATGTATTCTGTAGCCAGCCCCAACAGCCTCATTGCTTTTACTTTTTGTATAGTATCAATATATAAAGTTTCCGCACACCTTACAGGGGCCTTGGATACTCATTTAACTCCGCCTTGTCACTTTTACTTGGGAATTGCCTTGGGAAATCAGAAGGGCCTACTCTGGTAACCTATGCATCTGATATAAACCCTCGCACCTGAAATTGAACCTTTTGAATCCCTAGAACCTCCATATAGCATTCCACCTCAATTTTACTACTCAACACCTGATTGGACTTTAACACAAGCCAGGAATACTACAGAATATGCCGTAACCCTGGTGGGAGCAAACCAAGGGGTGAGCTTGTCTTTGTTTCCCGAATCTTTCTTTTACCCTTGAGGATAAACCTTACCTTATTCTGTTCGATGGTACAAGTCCAATGTATCTTGCCTTTACCTACTTCCTACAGCTACTCACGCTTCACGCCCCCATCTGGAATGAGCACCGATAACTGAGACAGAAAAGTAGCCTGGTTAAAATAGTAGTAGCCCTGGGTTCCAATAGCCCGGTCCAAATAGCCTGGTTCAAAGAGGAACTCTAAAGATTGAAGCCCTGGTAGAAAAATCCTTCTTCAAATAGAATTACAATAAGGAGTACAAGAGAGCCTGGTCATTTAGAGCGCTACCAAAACAACAGATTCTTCCCGCGCACGGAAGTAATATATATTTACACCCCATCCCGCCACAAAGGAGATTGCAAAATGGCGACCTATTTATTGAATAAAGAGAGGTGCTCTCTCTTCCCTCGACCATTTACACTATCACAACGAGTGCTACTTATAACGGGCAATCTCCTTTATAGTAAAGCTCCCTGCTATCGAACTAGTAACATGGAAAGATGAGGACGGACCTTTTTCACTTCGGTCCGGCATAAGACCACCTGTAATGTTATGAAAAGAGCGGGTCAGACTTCATTTTATACTACCTCCTAGGGTAAGGCTTTCTATTAGAATATAATAAATTCGGGGCACTACTCCCTCTTCAGTGCGATTTCAAGACAGATCGGATATCCCTTGTACGATGTATCTGTACAATGCAAATTTTAGAAATGCGGATTTCTATTACTTATGTTGCATCTGAAGTGTCAGGTTAAAACCACCACGAACAAAGGAACCTTCGTTCAACTCCCGTATCAGTGACATACAGATAAACTTAGATTTTTGCTTATTCATAAAGGTTTCTCTATGTTAGGCAGGCTGCCTTCGATCGCTTTCGACGCTTGCTGGGTGGGAGAGGAACCGAGGATTGGTTGAAACCGGGGCTTAACGAAAGAACCCGCCCGACGAAGAAAGATCTTTGCACGAGGATATAGGTAACAGTTAGGTGAAAACGTTTAGGTAGTTGTGGCTAGATAGAGTTTGCAACAACATTTGGCTAGACGTTAGGCTGGCTTGACAAACCCACCAAACGAAAGAGATTACATTCCCCATGTTCCCCACCAGAAGAGAGAGCCAGGTTGCCCAGATGAACAGAGAGTGTTTAAGTTGTTACCTTATATCCTTGGGAAAAAGGAAATTAGTGGCATAATATAATTATGTTGATTCAACATTCGGGGGAGCAGCAGAGTTCAATGTTAAGGAGGTTAAGGAGCTAAGTTCAGTCCAATTTATTGATGATGGATTTGAAAGAGGCAGGGTTAGATGCACCCAAAGATAACAGGTTTCTTATCTTGTTTCTTAAGCTGCTGGCCGGGATCATCAGTCGCCAAAGGTCTTGTCTGCGAAGGTGGGATACTTTCCGGGTTACCACTTGGCCTCCTTGTGATGGTGCGTGGTTGATTGCTATCGCTTGTCGGTGAAGGAAGGAAGAATATATAGAAATCCCAGGACTTAACAGGACGGCACAGTTACATGAACCCATCAGTGGAAAGAAATAGCAGAGCCCACAGCTGAGTCCACAGCAGCACAGAGCCACAGCAGGCAGAGGAGGCATCAGATAGACAGCAAGTAAGTTTCGGGTTCATCAGAGAGAATATAACAGAGCGAATCACTTTTGTTAGTCCGAGAGAAGCTGACTGAGCCTGGATAGGACCTGGAAGCCGTGTTAGATCAGTAAATAAACAACGATCCGTGCGTGCTGGGCCTATTATTCTACTCCTTATTCTCTTCCTACTTCTACTTATTATCCTCCCTCTCCCTACTTCTACTAATAAATACTCCCTCTACTCAACGCTCCCTCCTCCTTCCTATACTGCTCGCTACTGCCCGCATCACCAGGAACGAGCAACAGTAAAGGATTAGCACCGGTAACAGAAAATAAGCAGGAGCCTTGTTCAAATAGATTTGGTTCAGATTGCCCTGGTTACAAGAGGGAGGAAGGAGAACCCCGTTGAAATAAAGAGTAACCCCTCATAGTTCGTAGCCTTACAGGAGGCGGTCATTTACAATAAGAGGTTGCCGATTCAGGTTGCAGGGAGTTTTTTCACTTTTGGATTTGACCCGCATTGCTTCCCCATTAAGCCCTGTTACCACTTGACGATGCTAAAACACTTGGCTAGGATCACTTGGCTAGGATCACTTGGCTGGGTCTACTACCTTGGCGCGCCATCCCTATTGTCTGTACCGTCTGCGGTACCAGCCCTCTCTGGGATTTGTGTTATCAATCAAGAAGTATCCAGCATACCTTCCCCTACTCCCGGGGCTATGGGCTTACTGGCTGTCAGTGCCCTCTTGTAAATGATCCTCCTAAATGGGTGCATTATAAATAATGATTGCCATGACATCAAGTTTAATTAGTAACTTGTGTTCTGCGTTGGTGAGTAAGTTTGAGGTCTAGGTTAGAGGGTACAGCTCGAGGTTCGAGGTTTAGAGTTCGGGGGTGCTATGGTTCCTCCCTCCGTGGAGGGTTTCTATTTCGAGGTCGAGGAAGAGGTATAGCTCGAGGGCTAAGGTTTTTTATTTTGAGGATTGAGGGCGCCTCTAAAGATTATACCTCGTATTGGGACGTGATATAAATTCAATATAAAGAAAGCAAAGCATCGAGTGCGTCGACTCTTGGATTTAGTACCGGCATTGGCACGTGGGATCAAATAGTTATTGGGATCAAGTATCAGATCGACTGCATCAAAAACTAGCGGCTATCAGCAATGATAAAAGAAAAGTACTCCCTACTGGCAATGACAACAGGCTATCAACACTGACCTTCAGTAAACGACTACGGACTATAAGCACCTTTGGGCATTTATGATTGGCTATGATCGACTGGCACTTAGTACTTGGCACCGACCAGAGGTTCTTCATTCACTGACTGATGAGAGCTGCACTGACAAGAGTTTTATGCACTTACTAGAGCCTTCTTGCTGCAATGCCCTTAATTCTACGACTATCGACTCTGCAGCAGCTCAGGCAAAGATAACTGGCAATCCGCTATGACTATCGGTAATGATTGTTATCTTTCAATGATCGACTAAGATTTTTACTCTGATCTATGGCAATTACTTCAGGCAACGATTGACTATGTCGTCGGGCTGCTAATTGTATGTAATAATATGATCTTTAAATGTGTTGTAAAGCATAGTAATTCCTTCCATCCATTTGAGGTAGGAACTTTGTGTTCCGCATATGTAAGCGAGGTAGGGATTTTAAACTATATCTGAGTATGATAAAACGGGTGGATATTCTTAAATGGGTTCCTTGCCAATGGCTCAGCTCAGCTATCATAGAGAGATAAGCCCTAAAAAGGCCTGGTTTAGTAATAATAAAATGAACTTTAAGTGCCTGGATGGAGTGGACGCGGCCCCCTAGATTTAGCAAAATGAAAATACTAAATGCAACTGTTTTCATTGCTATAATCAAAGCGAATATCTTGCCAGCCCCTATCCATATAGCAAGTTATCAATAATATATCCAGCGGCATCCAACCTGCCATTTCTTCCTTCCCCCAGCTGGGTGGATCCTCCAAGCGAGTAGCGAGAGGTCTACGGGACAAGTAGGTATTGATCTCGATCAGCGTTGGTACCACCCTATATCGGCAACACATACCTCCTTTCATTGGCGCTTCATACCCCTGTTGTGTAACCATTGTATTGTATCGTATTGTTAAGTGAAGGGGGTAAGGTGACTCGTAAGTAACAACCATGTCTTCTCACTGTCTTTCAATGAGTACTCGATGTGTAACTCTACATCTAAATGTGTATCCGTGTGATTATGTCCCCCCTTCCCTGTGAATTAGTCCCCTGTGTATAAGTTTCTGTAACCCGTAGCCCCCTGTTATTAGGCCCTCCTTGTGAGTAGCTTTATTAAATCCTGTTCCGTATAAATTGGTAAGACTGCCACCGCTCAAGCTGTCATTTGTCCGTCCATTGGACGGGCGCCTCTATCTGCTGCCGATGTGTGCAATCAGTGACTAAGCGGTGCCACTTCCGTTGTACCCCCTCTGTCCAATTAATAAATAACAAAGCAAGAGGCCTTCTCTTGCCACCTCACCAATGGGAGACCTTCCCAAAGGAGCATTTTGACGAACGAACAGGAGCAGAGTGTGTCAGGTTGTTAGGCGGCGGGTCGACGGACGGATCAAGCCGTGGGATTGAGTGAGTGAATATAAGTATCTTATCTGCTGGGTGGTGGCTGGGGTTCTTTAGCTGCTGGCCGGGAGCAGTCAACAGAGGAGGTGGTTTCTGCAAAGTGGATTCATAGAGCGAGGTTTACTACAACCGTGTTAAAAGAAGTATATTTATGTAAAAAATAATACCTCATCCCCAGTGCGAGAGTGAGAGAGATAAAAAGGTGGACACGGAATTAGCTTTTCGCGTTTTCACTTATATAATAGCAATTAAGAAGTAGTTGTGTAAGTTTAGTCATCTATTTACCGAAGAATATATGACCTTACCTATAATACCCTATAACAAACCTTGCCGAACTACACCTTCCCTCTGACAGAGCCAGTTCGCCATACATATTTATTTTAGTTAAACATACATCAACGGAGTGCCAGCGTGTCTTAAGAGTGCTATTTTCCCGTTGTTGATCTGCCTATTGTGAGTAGTGACATCGAAAGCTCGCGGCCCCTCTGCTCTGGTGGATGAGGTGCGAAGCCGCTCGACCAAAGGGAGAGGAGCGGAGTCACTTCCCAAAAGAGTTTAAGGTATAGTTAAAAAATTATATTAAAATAAATACCATAACTCTTTTATTTCTTTCTTTAACAGCCCATGTAAAAGGGAGGGATTAACTTTCAGTGATGATATAACGCGCTAGAAAGCCATTGATACAGTTTTTGACTTTCACGTATGTTTCCTTGCTTAACCTTCCTTCACTTAAGTGCGAGCATTCGTGAGCGATAAGAACTGGGTGTATCTTTCCTATAGAGACTAACCTTCAGATAGGGAGGACTGGATAAAGGGCTTAATTTATTGATCGATCCGATCCCGATTGTTATATTTTATCCGTGGAGATCAAAATGGAGCCTCAGGAAGCAGAGGGTTACGAAAATCCGGGCGGATCCGAACGAAGGGTTGTTGCCTCTGCCATCAATGCTTGCCCATGCCATTAATGCTTCTACCAGATAGGGATAGAGGGGTTGGAGTTCATAAGCATAATCAATTGTTTGAGGAATATATGAAACAACTGGCGAGGAATAGCCTTTATCAAGAGCAAGATCCTGATCATGGCATGGGAGTCTATTTTATTTCTATATTCACCATCTCACCGCTTCAATCATCACGGAATCACGTTGAAAGGTGAGTGATCCACGCTCTTGAACCGGAAGTGCTAAGTCTGAGCGCGGGGATTCAGCCTGGGCTGGGAGAACATCGCATATACTGACTCTTCCTCAAGCTTTTTGACTGGGCATTTTTTTTACTAAAGAATCATTGGAAAAATCTTGCTCGTTTTTGAGCTGCAATCAGGTATAGGCGTTGTTTATTTAAGAAAAGCCTTTAGAAGTGGCCGGCCTCATCCCAACAAATAAGTAATACTTTTCTTTCCAAGCTTCTAAGCTCCATACATTCCATGTCGCTCTGACGCTCCTATAGATCAGTGCATGTGCATGCCAAAACCTTTCCTTCTCTATCCAATCCGATGAACGAGTTGGCCCCACTGGGATGGATACCCGAGTTAGGTATTAGTTCCACCTACCGATCATTAGTACCACTCTCTGATCTGTCATATACCCCGGACGGCCTGATCATCTTCCCGCGGTACCAATGCAGGGGACGTCTAATGCATTCTGGACTGGATATGGCTCACCTATATTCCGTCCAGGCAAGCTGGGGGTAACTAGTTTACACTGGGGCCAACAATCTATAGTACCATATAAGTCAAGTCTAAGCAAGGGAGCAACACCTGACAGTAATCAAGCTACAACCAATTGGATAGTGCCCCTCCCATCGGAGGATCTACTGGGTGCAGAGTGACAAATATTTTTAAGCCTACTTACTTGCCTCCGTGGTCGGATACCTCCTTAGGCTGATGCCAGGAATTGGTGAGTTAGGGCAGGGATTGGACCATACAGATTCATTGTATGCCGTCCTCCGCCAAGGGCCCGTGGAGTCTGGTAATATCCGGGATCCTGCCTCGGACCATGCATATAAAATACTAGTACTCTTTGATGGTAACTATGTCATGCCCAACCTGTATGGACAGTCCATCATCCGTACATAGTATGGTGGTCACCATGCAAGATAATACTGGTCCAACAGCATGAGCAGGGATACCAGAATGCAGTGAAAGTCTTCCTAAAGAGGGCATATATTCTTTACGGGCATAGCTAAGCGTCCCTCAAAGCAGTTGGAAGCTATAGTTGTTGTAGCAGTTGCTGTTTCGAGTTAAGTTGCTGTACGCGTAAGGTCAGAGTTTCCTTTTTGGTTAGTCTGCGTGTCACGGCAGATACTTACGGTAGGAACTCAGGTCAAGTTGGTCGTCAGGTTAGCGTGTCAGTTAAAGCTGTTCTAGCTCTTGGTAGCTAGCTGTCACAGCTATTCAGGTAAGTGCTGGATTTTAGCGAATGCAATGGGGATCGGGACTCGCGTCAGTCAAAGCAGTAGCAGTTCATTTCAAAAGCAGTTGCTCTTGCTGTAACTGTTCAAGCAGTAGCCATTATATCATATCTCCTTTCCGGTATGTGAGCGCAGCGAAGGGATTGTACAACCGCTCGGGCTTGCTTTGGCAACCCCTTCACTCTCGATCCAATGCAATCAAACCAGCTATTTAAAATAAATACCTTTGTCTTCCGCTTACTACAAAAACTTGAATACTTCATCAGTTGATCTCCCCGCCTTGTTCCATCAGACAGAAAGGCAACCGCTCGCATATTGCACAGCTTCGGAATGATAGGAGATCCATATTGCTTGGAAAAGGAAAGAGCATCGAGCATCCTTCTCCCTCAAGTGATGCTTTTCCTCTTTCATTAATCTCTTCTCCACCTGTTCCCGCTTCTCCCTCAACTCGTGCTTTTATCAAACCCGAAAACTCTCACCCTAAACTCTGACTCTGTCTTTTTCCGGAACTCTGGCTTTTATTTGAACTCGAAGTCGTTACGAGGATTTTGAAATAAACTCGTGACTAACACCTAACAGTGCCGACTTCCGCTTTCGATGAAACTATGATCGCTCTCGCTCGGGCATCCCACCGGGGATTCCCTTACTTCCGCTTGACGCATATCGCATTTATTGTTAGGCGCTTTGCTTCCCTTTCCTCAAAGTCGTGACTTAAACTCATGCTTTTATCTTTCCCAAAACTCTTGCTCTTTTATTCAGCGCTTGCAAAAACTAACTCTCTTTTTAGGCGCAAGACAGGCTTGCCCTCTATGTTACTATTCGAGTTAGATATAAATAAATTTGCCAAATCAATCATTCAGACATAAATTTTCGTATTCGCTTCGTTCGCTAGTAAGTTAGTGACCGATCTCGCATTGGGCAAGAAAGTCCGAACGAACGTGTTCAATGGCTGGCCTGTGTTCGTGCTTTGAAGGCGTGGCTTTCCTCATCTCTTCTCGATTATTGTAGAATCAGATCTCGATTGGCTGTGATTTAAGGGTCCAGTTCTCGAGTCTCAGACTGATGAAGCAATGAATGGCGAATCCCGCTGTTTTGCTCTAGTAGCAGAAGCCAGGCCAGGTCTGTGAGTAGTGGTGTCTTTGTCGAGACCTGCTCAGCGGTCTTGTCGTCTGAACCTTCAATCTCGTATGCGTATGTAAGTAGTTGATACCAATGCCGTTCCAGTATCCGCAAAAAAAAATGTCCCCACTAAATAAGCGGATTATCTAAAATGGTCCGGTTATTTGCATACGGCACCCGTTGCTTGATGGCTACCCCTTTGCTACCCTCTTCATATTCGCTTCTTTCTGCGTTGACCATTACTTGCAATACATTACCCTCGGCATCGTGAACTGCAGTGGTGTCTCGAGCAGTCAAAGTATTGGTCGGACGGATCGGGCTCCTTCCTAAGGGTGAGTTCCTATTGCCCACTTGGATTGGCAACCTCGAGTGGTCAACTCGTGGACAAAACAAATTGCCTCAAAGCCTTGGTACACTCGACCCACGCCTTGAGCTGTGACGTGGCTATCGTAACAAGCCTGAAGGTTGGAGCTACTATCGCGTATATAAAGGTGACTTGCTGCTCTCAGAGCGATGGTCTACCGCCCCTTCCTTTTTGCCTAATGGCTCCACGGACACTGGCTTCCTTGCTATGGTTCACCTGTAGTCTCATCTCGCGCTCCATCTTGGTCTCTTCTCTATTTCTCCCCTTCGCTTCCCGCCTTCTCCTCTTCCCTCCTCACCAGCCATACTTTCTTCGGTTTTGTTGAGTAAGTCGCCAATGGACTCCTCCTGCTTGGTTTCACTACCAGTGTAGGGAAGCTTGGTTGCTTCCTCTCCTCGGTTTATCGCTCTCTCCTAGGCAATTACGTTCTTACTCTTGTCGATGCTACGGTCAGAAATTGCATTGTATCCTGGCATGGATAGTTACCCTCCCTCATATCCTTCAAGCGAAGCACCTTCCCTTCGGCCAATTCCATTACCTCTAAAGCCATCCCTACTCTTTCTTTTTAGAAACCGCAGAACACGACACCACTGTGCTATCGTAGCTAAGAGAGACGCTCTCCCTAGACTGAAGGACGCTATATGCTTAACACCCCCCCACCACTCCCATTCTCCCCGAAACCTGTGTGGGCTTGCTCCGTCGAGTCTACACGCGCCTTCAGGCCTAAATGGTAGTCTTTCAAAATCACTGTTTTGGGGCTGCGCTAGCCAGAACAGGATCCGTCCATCTATGGATCTAGAGGCAAAACCTGAAGGGAGACTACTACTAGCTCGTGAAATGCCTCTCCTACTCGTCAAAAGGCTGTGTAACAATCCGTAGTAGGGATGCTATCTTTCTCAATTAGCAAAAAAGTAAACAACTCTAATTGGGTCTTTTTCTGCGGAGCCATCGAACGAAAAGGAATGATGGTCCACCCGGATAGACAGCTGCTCCTTAGCAAGTGAATATGCTTGTCTTAATTTGTTACCCAGCTCAAAAAGCACTTCTTTTTTATCAGTAGATCCCGAAACCAACTTAGTCAAGTGGCTGTATCCTACCGCGGATCGAACGCTTCCCCATAAATCCACCCCCTCAACTAGCCTTTTATACGCAGAATCGGGAGTATCATCTATAGTGGAACGAAATAGGTATGAAAGCGAGGGATGAAAGCGTAGGGAATAAAGGGGGAAAACGCATTAATGAAAGGCGATCAGTGAATAAAGAGATAAATCGAGGGTAACTCGTTACAGTTGTTCCCGACTCAGCTGCGGAGAGACCTGCTGATTCGATTCCAAATAGCCTGATCTTTTAATCCTCCCTCACACAGAAACTCTCCCTAAATGGTCGAGCCTGCCTGCGACCATAATATATAAAATATGAAGTATTTAGCCTAAGGATGGAATTCCACGGTAACCCTTATTGCATAAGGTAAACGAATATCTATTGGGTTCACCAATGGTATTATAAGAGCGGGGAGAGTACATTGCTTTTAATGCAATCTAACCGAGTTAAGAGAAGGAAGATACGAACCGGAAAAGAATTCAGACTTTATGCTCAGATAGATGGATATGAGATCAAGGATGTTATGTTAGATCTTGGGTTTTATTTCAATATTCTGCCTAATCAATCTTGGGAAGCCTTAGGCAAACCCAGACTAGTCTACTCCCCTCTTCTTCTCTACTCCCCTCTTCTTCAGTTGCGGAGGGCTGGTGGAAAACTTGATGACGCTGTGTGGCGAAACAATGGCTAGACATATTTTGCTAGAAAGAGTTGCCTAGCACGTTAGGCAAGGAAAGAAGGGGCCAATACCACGGCTATGTGCTGTGTTCATTTGCAATCCCGGCACGGTACGGGACGCGCAGGTGCGATAACATTTAGGGGTGAGAGAGAGCACGTAGGACTACTCAGTGAATGAGCAAGGCAAGATCTATCTTATAGTTACTAACTAGTAGTTATGGCTCGGCAATAGGTTGCTTCGACGGGACTAAAAGAACTACAGATGGCATACATGGGTGCGTAAGTGCTGCTTTTATATTCCTGTTTTCACCATTGGATTATCAGGGTAGAGGGAATACTTTGAAGATGGTTGGCTTTCTATCTGAATAAAGAGGATATAAAACTACAAGTGTTGAATAAACAACGACTGGATTTGTAAATAGGTAAATTAGCATAGATGCAGGTTCAAGTTCATAAGCTCGGTCAACTGGCTATAGTACCTTAACTTCTACTAGCTCTCGACCTGCCTCTTCCTCCGCGGGTGATGCCTCTACTTGCTTTGATACTGCAGGTACGGCTACTGGATTAGGAACTGAGCGAGATAGTAGTGGAATAAAAGGAAGGGGTGCCCCGGGTGAAACTAGTGATGTTACAAGGTCAGGGATGGATGCTTAACGAGCTGGTAGTATCTGTAATGTGTACGAGATTAGGCGGCAAGGTTTAATGTGATGGCATGATGTAGAGAGTGCGACGACAGCTATTGGGGTATAGCTTGTGCTTTTATCACCATACGGAGATGCAAATATAACTGGGTAAAATGAGTCAGCTGACACTACTGCTGCTTGTGGATCTGTGGGGTTGACTGCTTTTTTTTGCTTTACTTCTGATCCCCTACAGCTTGAGCGCCTATGTCTGTATTGGTTTTACTTAACCCCTTGCTCCTGGCTCAGATGCTTATATATTATGCAGGTACCTTTACAAGGGTTCGTTCACGATCTCAGATCGGATGTATGTACAAAAAATCCTAACAGGTTAGGAATTTATTGCGTATTCTTCCGAGAATAAGATACGAAAAAAAAACAGGCTAGGAAGGATGTGTAATAAGTTAGAAGTGAGGTGCCCGTCTGAAGCTGCTTGTCACTTTTCCAGCTCTGAATCACCGGCAAACAATAGGGTCTTGTCTATTGCTTGCGGGATTCTTACGTCTTTCCCTTCTTATTCATAAAAAATTGCATACACCCCTCCCCTTCCAATCAATCTAGCTGCTTTCATACTAGCTCCTTCATGTTAGGGGCTTGTCCCAACAAGCATTCCGGATCCGGGCCTCTCTCAGTTGCACAAGAACCAAACGTGTGTTAAGCATTAAGCTAGGCCAATTTATCTCTGAATGAACTGCTAGTCCACCTCTTCCCTTACCGCGCTGTTACTCCAGAGTATACACAAAGGATGTGAGCCCTTCTTCTTTGCTAGCGCATCAATAGAAATAAGCATCTCTGTTAGCAAAGCAGTGAAGTGATATGCAGTGATCAATGGAAGGAATTAGATGCATACGTGGGAGGGAGCGATGGAGGGAAAGGTACAATGGAGGGAAGGGAACTCCTACCCATACCTATAAGTACGGGGGGGGGGGAAATTTCTATTTAGGTAGGTTCGTGTGATGGAGCATCGAGGGAAAGTGTATGTTGCAGTGATTGAACCCGTCGTTATATACTTTTATATTCAAAAAAAATATCATTCATTCTTAGTCTTTATTAGCAAGCATCTGAAAGAAGAACACTCATTCATTATCATTCATTAGACGTACGTCATTAAGTAATAAATTTGTTCTTTCCATTAGAAAATATAGGTTTCGGTACCCGACCGAATAGTTTAACCCTTCGGAAAGCATCTCAAGATTTTAGTTGGTTGTAATCTAAGGCCCTTCTTCTCGAGTCTAGGGAAGCGGAATGGTGAATGTTAACTAAAGAGAAAAGAGGTTCCGCGGGCTCATCGAAGCTTACTCCAACTGCTGCAGATTTCTATCTATTAGTGCTTCCCAATTGAACATTGCAAGCGCCAGTAGGAAGTACCCGTAGTTTAATGCTAGGGTCTTTGTGTATGCCTCATTTATAGCTTTGATGAATTAATTCATGAAGTATAAGCATAAGTTTAGTCTCTTCCCCTCTGCACACGCTTCCGCCGCTGTGAGAATGTCCAAATTACATTATCCCTTCTTCTTGTGCATGATACGGCATGCTAAGATTCGAGCTGCCATGCGGTGGGGGCAGAGTGGATGGATGTAATGTAAGCTCCCTCGTAGCCCCTGTGTGTCCTGTGGCGGGTGTACATATTCTCTTCCCCGCTTTTCCTCACTCGCTTGTTCTATCGGAATGCCGTCTGCACCTCATATCCATCCATGGATAAACTCGTCATGTCTCCAATTTGAAGGGTAAGGCTAGTCTAGCCACAACTTCCCCTAGGGTACTATGCTCATTTATAACTTGAGGCAGTTCTACACCGGCGGAAAGGAACTGAAGGTCAGGACAGCAAGTTCCTCAATGATGAGACTTGCAGTAGCTTAAATTAATCTAACACCTCCATCTGCATCCCCCCTGTGCTAAGCTATACTTCACGCATGTAACTGTGCTTGTATAAGTCTGGTCAAAGCTCCCCGTCTGTGAAATCGTGCTCTACTAGAGGCATGAGCTCCAACTTTATTATTTAATATCCCCTCTGCAGCACTCTGACATCAATAGGCGGCGGTTATATCACAACCTCCTTCTTATCTAATGCTGATCGGACACTGACTTTACCATGGCTAATCCCTGGATTATCCGTTGAATTTCCACTTGCTTGTTCGCTGATTGGTACATACCACACGCACCTCTTTATTATTCGCACTGACTTAGCCACTTTCAATTTAAAAGCTGTAAAATAGCTAAGTGTTGGCCCACCACAGGGCTGAATCTTATTTACACAACTAGACTAATGTAGGAAATTCTTAAATTAAAGACGACCCAGCTCAGTCGTAGGGCTGAACCTTATTGACTAAACTAGAATAATATAGGAAAAAGGTAATGTACAGAACTCCCTTTTACATGAGTGTGGTACCTCAAATGGCTGGAGGGGTAAAAGGTTTCCGGAAAGCACCATTCACCCATCCCTCCTGCAGTGTGCCATCTAGCTTTGGGCTATCTTTACATCTCCCAAATACTGAATGTCCACAACCATTAAGGGTCCTAGCCAATGCATCTCCAACTTTATAGGGTGCTTATTAGATTTACTGTAATAAAGTAGGACCAAGTCGCCTTTGTTGAATTATTTCCTCTTGAGGTGGCAATCATGCCATGCTTTTTGGCACGACTTCTTTACCATTTTATGGTACTGAGCTAAGAACCTGTTCTTCCTATAGCCCCATCAATTATGTAAGATGACTCCTGATTGACCCTTCCTCTTACATTTTAGTAGCTTGGGTCATGAGCAGACTTGGTATCACAAACTCCACTGGAACTACCACCTCTTTCCCATAGACCAGGCATCAGGATGTGTACTTTGTAAGCTTCTTGGGTGGGGTGTTATCTAGTATGCCCAAAGTACCACGGGTATCCTATCATCCCAGTCGTCACGATTGATGACACAAACCTTTTTGAAGCCTAGAGTATTTTATTAAATGCATAAACCATGTCGTTCGCTTGCGAATGATACGGACTGCTGGTACGATGCTACACCATGAACTCCTGGGGCAAGGTTTGGATAGTGACGCTCATTAAGTGTTTACCTTGAGCAGTCGTTAAGCTCCTTGGACAATCGTAGATATTATCTTATCCAATATGAATCTTGCGGACGTGTCCGTGTTGCAGTCCCTGGTTGGTGCTGCCTCTGCCCACAGGGTGAGGTAGTAAGTAAGTTGCGATGATTATGTATCGGGCCCTATAATGCCTAGCGGGTGGGTTAATGGGCTTTATGAAGTCCACTTCCCATTTATCAAAGGCCTGCAGTGCGACCACCAGGTGTAGTGGAAATTCATCCCTCTTGGAGGGTCGTCCCGTTCTTTGGCACACGTCGCAAGACTTGGCATATTCCTTTGCATCCTTGAACACTGTGGGCCACCAAAATCCAGCCTACAAAACCTTCTGAGTTATGGCTTTTCCCCCATAGTGGCCTCCCGCCACTCCACTATGGCATTACCATAGTATCCCTTGGCGCTTTATGGGTCAGGACACACCTCCTAATTTTCCCATAGATGCCCAACTCGTAGAGCTGACCTGCAATAATATGAGAGTCTGTAGCCCCTAACCACCAACTAGTTATTCCGCCTTGATGAAGATCCTTCAGGTGCCACCCCATCGTCAGGAAGATGGCGATGTCTTATAAATCATCCGATATCGCTTCTACTCTAAACAAATCGGAGTCTGGTAGCTGGTCATCTAGTGACCTTCCGAACTCTCTAATCTCTTCTAGATAGATGGTCCGGCCCAACATTAGTCTTTCCCCAGCTTCACCACAACCTCAAAGTATAATTCCTAGAACAGCAGGAGCCATCTACAGATGCGCCCTTCCAACACAGGCTTGTGAACTATATGGTGAAAAATTATTAGCTTCATGGTCTAGGCGGTAGCTGCCCCGATCACGTAAAAGGGAGTGAAAGCTAGTCTCCCCTCTCCCCACGGATCACATTTACCTCACAGCTAGGCTCGGCGGCATGAGCCACTGCCCATGCCAACTGCACCAATATACTTAATGAGAACTAAATAAATGGATCTCAACTAATACGAAGTGCGGGGCAAAGACAAGGATCAAAGAATAAATGAACCAAATTAATATATTGATTGCTTTTCATTCACATCTTGGTTGGAATCATTGTGATGCATGTACTGACATCATTTGGACATTAGATTTGGTTGCTTGGTCACTTTGAGTGGTTTATTATTTTATTTAGTTACACGCTGCTTAAGTTTGCTTTCGTTAAGTGTCAGTGGATTAAGTAGGTATTAGGCACATTTCTTTTACATTCATTGTTTGTCATCACTTGTTTGAGTTACATTGCAATTTAATAATTCCTAGCACATTTGTACATTGGAATGCACGATTACTCGCTTGCTTGTTGATTCACACATGTATTTAACTTAATTGCCTCATTGCTTACTGCACTTAATTTGCTTAGTTTTGCACGCACTTGTGTGGACACTTATTTAACGTAACTTAAAAGAACAAGATTGCATAGGTGCCTAAAGTGTTAAAAGAGCTTGATAACATCAAATTACTAGTTTATAAAGTGCCCTTGGTATTCCTCCATCATGGAGAATAAGAGTAAGCTTATCATTATAACAAGTATAATTCATAGATGCCACGAACTAGCAAACTCAAAGGTATGCGGCGGGTCCTGGTTAGGATGTTGCTTCATCAATTGCTGAGTAAACTCGGTCAAATGCGTGGGCCTTAGCCTTTGTTTTAATGCGTTAACACCGGACTTATCAGTATCAAGCTAGCATGTATTCATCCGTCGAATGGAAGAACATAAATTGCATTCCCTATTTGCATAAGCATAAGGTAACACCCTCGCCACGCGAACAGCTGCAGCTGCCCTAACCGCTCTTCTAACAGTCCAAACAGCTGCCTTTGCTAGTGCTTCACTGACATCATTCATTAGTACGGGAGAAACTGATGATGCTATTTATGGTGCGGAAACCTGCTTAGCTCTTACCTTATTTGCTTGCTTCTCTGCAACTAGCTTTTGCGCTTATCGCTTTGTTACTACTAGTAGGAATTTCGCAACTGAATCCGCAATTGGTAGTGCCATCTCCTCTCCTGCAGGTGGTTTTCTTGATCGGGGTTACAAATTAGAACTCGAATATTGGCACCGGCACTCTTATAAACTAGTGAAACCTCTGTTCAAATGGGAACAGGATTCGTATTTCAATCTGAAATTGGATCTTCGACTGGAGAATCTTAAACCTTCCTACCAGCAAGCTACGGCTCTTTAATTGGAAAGAATGTTAGGCAAGATAATATTACTTTCACTCGGCCAACGAGGGTAACCCGTCCCTGGGGATCCACAATTGGCAGATTATACAATAGCAAGCAGCGGTTCCAGTTCCCTGTGCTTCTTAGCGAGCTACACAACCTCCAACAGAATTTTTCATGGATGGACTAAGGAACCAGTTTGATACTCAGCATCGTAGTAAGAAACAGACACAGTGCCTTTAGGTGCCAGTAAATAATAACCTGAGCCTATAGATTCAGAGCTATATTATGCCGACCCAATCTGACCAGCGGCGGTAGAAGCAGTTACAACCGCAGAGTAGTAAGCAAGAGCAAAGGTAACTAGAACATAGCAAGGACCAGCAATGGATAAAGCAGCATCTTCTTTTTCTTTTCAAGAAGGAAAATATCTTATAACATGCCCTTTTTTATTACAATTCCAAAATAAAATATCACTTTTTTTCCTTATACTAGCTGGGTGCACACACTTCCCAACAGCTAAACATTGAATGCATGCTTATAACTAGATCTTGATGGGACCCGCCCCCCCCCTTTTTTTGCAATATGATATCAAAGCTAACGTGGAGCTGCAGATCTGGAGCAGAGCCTGATAGGCTGGAAAGCCCGCGTGAAGAGTGGCAGAGAAGGAAGCTGTGCTGAAGGTCGTGGTTCTGGGTATTCCCGCTTAGGTGGAAAGCCAAGATCTTAAGAACTGAAGCAGTCGCATAATATTTGATTGCTTAATATCTGGAGATTGCTAAGAAGCTGAGGAGCCGTCTGGAAACTGGTGATTGCTAAGAAGCTGTTGCAGAGGGGATATCTGGAAGAGTGATGCTTTTTGTTGACAGACCTGCGTATCTGTGTGTATTCTGGGCCTAGTGGCTTATAGTGCAGTTGTGCACAGGGTCCTGCTAGCCGCCGAATAAACCTGTTAAATGTGTTATGGCAGAGATATAAAAAATCGAATACTATTTAAGCAGGCAGATTGCAGATCTGCATTTGGAGAAATGTTATTTATATGTGTATGGGCAACAATATCAGTTCAAAGTGAGTTGACACTTACTATTGACATATAATATAATCACGTCTACGGGATGGCAGCGTTGATTCAAAGGCAAAGATCAAAAATATCTCTAGAGTTCATGCTAATTCCTCGATGCGTCAAGCGGGCCATCCAATGATGGTCCAGGCAGCATAAAAATAGACCAAGAAACAAGGGAATGCCTCTATATTATAAGTTCGATGTTGACCTAGAACCCAGAACTAGAGGAAGTTTTTGTTCAACCTGTTGACCTAGTTGCCTGAGCGGAGTTGGTTCGATAGCCTTTTAAGATAAAAAAAGCATAGCTGGTGGTGCATAGAGGGAAAGTTTACGTTGTTGACTCGGGAAGGGGCAGCAGTTTCTTAGAAGCCAACATATTATGTCACAAGTGGTAAGGGTAGGCTTCAAAAGTAAATACGATTGGTCTAAGTGTAAGTGCCAGCCCAAGCAAGCCCGTTCGTCCCGTTCGTCCAATCAATAATAAAAAGTGAAGTTAGCCAGTATCTACAAAGTGCCCACCCAAGCAAGCCCGTGAATATCAAAGTTCAGGTAAGTGAGCCGAGCCGGTCTATCTATCAAGGGTTGAGGAAAGGGTGTTGATTGATGGCTGTAGGTAAACTTCAGTAAGAATGTAGGCATCTAAAGTTCCTATTGCAGTTGTAATGACTCAAAGGTATTCGGGGTTGAAGCCCGTCCCTTCCCTACAAGATAATATAGTGCTGATACTGCATTGACTGAAAGCAATAAGTAATAACAGCCCCGCCCGCCTTTTTCCCTTCCCTTGATTGCTTGATCCACAACTGACCCTGCCGCTCGCTGGTTCAGTGAGTTTTGTGCGGGGCCTGCATGTTCAAGTCCTGGGCGGGCTACCCGTTGAGTAGCTATTGCTCCATGAGTAGAATGAGTATGGAGTGAAGGAAGCAGCGGCTCCTTAATCCGAACCACGATAAGGAAAGGGTATGACCTAGTGGCGGGGCGGTGGATCGGAATTCCTATTAGGACACAGTGAATCGTCTCTAACTAGCTGGGCTAACTCATTTTTATAACTTATATAGCCATAGAAGCTCTAAAGGGTTAGTTCACGACCTCTCCTCAATTTGAGTAGTGGAAGAGAGAGATTAACCTACCTATCCAAAAAGGCGAGCCCCTCCTTTCAAAAAGCCTTGGCGCAATAATGTGTCTTCGCCGACCCGGCCTAGCATAATTGAGCCCATACTGAATCTAGCATAATTACGCCGTGTTATTACATATAGAAAGAATTCCTGGAAGACAACGAACACTTAATCTAGTGTTATTCCAGTCTTCTTCCATATCGAATATAGTGTTATGACATATATAAAGAATGAGCAGCC
>Ga0233342_1000005_pt1 | contig 68716 bp, 41 predicted proteins | sample GEONDECOMP273_FD_180706 | JGI IMG/M metagenome (GOLD analysis project Ga0233342, IMG submission 180706) | Leaf litter microbial communities from Shasta-Trinity National Forest, California, United States - GEON-DECOMP-273 | ecosystem: Environmental > Terrestrial > Plant litter > Unclassified...
GTGACAAGAGTCTGTCTCATGGGTGTTATTACTATTGGTAAGGGTAGGCGAGCTGTATCTGCTGGGTTTGCTGTTGGGATTACCGCTGCCCGGTGTGCTACAACATCGAATTATAAGAAGTTTTCATCTTGTTTCGTCTTCTCTTTGTCAAAGAATGGGATAACTCTCTTTCTTATCTTATTTTAGGAATGGGAACTATTAGGTTGTAACAAAGATGGAGGAAAGTTGAAACGTCTCCATGCGACATCGTCGTAAGTAATAGGAAATGGATAGGTAATAAGGGGATCCACACCACCTACCTTTATTATTGGCTAGCGGGATCTCCCAAACACATAGTCTGGTATATCATATACCAGTGTATCGTATACTGGTGTATTGTCTATGCGGCAGGTTCCATGCTCCTGGGTCTCTCTCTAGCGGTATTGCTCCATCCTCATGATGGGGAATTATCCTTCCAACCTCATGTTACTCCCCCTCTGGCAGCTGTATGGCAAGGGCCCTATTGGTTACAATGTAGATGAGGCACTAAATGGTAAAAGTTTCAATATATATATGCAAGTTTTGTCGAGCCTCAATCAACAACATCCTGCCCCATATAGGTAGGGAAACTTAAGGAGGAATAGTTGGTGGGATTCATCGAACCCATAAATTATATACTTATATATATATATATATTATAACATTATTAATATAACTTCGAAGTATCATAATATAGAGATTAGACAAGAAATCTCCATTTTATTGCTGCCCGTAGTGCCGTTGTGAAGGGCCTGTTGAGCTAGCTGTCTCTAGGTGCTTATGGGAAGGAACCTATTTCAATAAATGGCAAAGTGAGTAGTCCCCTCCCTCCCTTTGGAATGGTAGTAGTGCATTTTGTGCTGACGTGGGATATGTTAGAAGGGCAGTAACCTCCAGGGCCTTATAGAGTTGTGCACGTACAACTTCTTCCTGGTCATGTCGAGCAGTTAACATGCTCAGTATAATAACAAAACCTTCCCGGCCACACATGGTATCGAAAACAGGTAACGTTAAACGACCGGGGGCTATTTGGAAAGTGAAACGTAGATATGCGAGTTCATATACCGATGTATTTATTTATTGATCTTATGATGTGGATGATACACTGGCTATTGGATGACCGATTAGCAATGACCTCCTAGGCACTTAGGCACTTAATTTCTATTGGCTAATGCTCCCATATGAAAATTGGTTGTTGTCAGGGGAGCCTGCCCTTAAGAAAGGAAAGAAGTACCTATTTTACTATAGTGAGTTCCATGGAGTTATGCCGATCAGCGGATTCGAGCGGGGACCCAGTAGTTTACAAAGCAAGCTATATGCCGGTTTAGGTCCATACAGTAAGTACTACTAGCTAGTATATATGCGAGTATAAACCATATGATGGCAAGGATCAGCTAAACAAAGCAAATTGGAATCCATCCTGCCGCCTGTCATAGAGGGATAGGGAACCCTGGCATGGCCTTGTTAATGTAATGTCTTACGGGTAATGGTCGGAAATAAAGTAGTATAGTGGTGGTAGTGATACTACATGGAACTTATTACTGCATGGACAAAGATGGACTATGATCAGATTTATTCGCTATGGGCCCTTACCAGGCTACGTGATGATGGGCTGACCAGCTGGCAAGGAAAAAGTATGTATACGAGTATCATATAGACTAGAGACTATGCCAAGGGGACTACAAGCAAGGAATGGGACTTTATAAATATATTTTGCAATGATTTATGTAAACCACCGGGACTGGGAAATGAATGACCTAATGCTAGGTTATCCCAACAAACATGGTGGATTCCATTCAAGTTGTTGTGTACTACTTAGGTTAGGGAATGGTTGGGTGCTATGGGATCACCTATCCCATTCAAATGGAAAAGTGAAACGTCTATATATATGCGAGATAATACTGTACCTAGCTAGCTCAGACCACCCTCCTATGAACTGGTGGAGGACTGGACTGTCCAACCTAATGGGAAAGCTGTGTTGTAGCTATCCAACCAACCAACAACACCTAGGGAAAGCTGCTGCCTGCGGCGGAATAGCTTAGCGGATTAGAGCTTCCATGGATTCCCCATTGCTTATTCCCCATTGCTCCATAGGAAGGATTATCACCTGCTTTATTCCTACCATTGGGATCCCTCCCCCTTTCCTAGCGGTAGTATCGCCCCCTTACTTTACTTTGCGGTAGCGTCCGTCGACTTGCGCTATCGGCCTCACTTACCAGACCTGAACTGACCGTACCATATAATATTGTAGTTTACCCCCGCCCCGTTTATCCCGGAATGTCTGACTCGCTATCGGCCTTACTCACCTCTTATGTTGACCCCGCCCCGTTTGGACTTTACTTGCTAGGTTTCTGGTCTATCCTTTAGGTTGACGTGAATGCTCCCCCGGTATTGGTAAATCCTAATAAAACCAATAAGCTTAAGGGTCGAAGCTATGAAGTAGAATTGGTATAATTTCCACCAGGGTTATGATTTAGTATAATTTTCATTTCCAGGGTGACAATCAATCCGGTAACAGATTCAAGGGGTAACCAGATTTATAGTCTATTTATTTGTTTTAAGGGTTTTTCCAATCAGGGGTGATCGCTAGGGTAACAATATAGTAGCGGGCTCGTTTGAGGTAAAGGTTTTTGGTTCGGTAGCAAACCCCATCCATCCTCCTAATAAACCAGGTTTGGTTGTTGGCAGCGTGATAATGGCTCAACCGGTGCTCGTTGCTCATCCGGGTGATGCGGGTCGGGCAAGTAGCAGTTAAAAGGTAAAGGAAGCATAGGCCATATAACTCTAAGCGGACCATAAAGCTAATAGAAGGGTTCATGATCCTCCATAAATAAATATAAGGGAAACGAAGAAGAGCCCACCCCTAGGTTTTTTGACATCAGGGGTTAAGCATATGCTGCAGTATTACCGGCTTGTGGTAATGTCATGCAAAATATATTTTATGTTTTTATTGTATTTAAGTAAATTTGTATCTGTCTCTATTGTTGCTGCCATAGAAAGTGAAAAGAAAGTTTAGGTCAACTTAGGTATCCAACAAAATCTTTTCAATTAATGCTGGTTAAATCGGGAAAGAGGTAGTAGATAGAGCGGGAAGATAGATCAATCAAATAAGGTAGGTAGAACTGAGGTCAGTTGTGACAGGGCGTGATTATAACTGGATGTGTATGGTCTTTAAGGAGAAAGCAAGTATGTATCTCAACTGGGAGTGATTAGAGAGCAGGTTTTTAAGAGAGAACAGATTTACTAGAGCCCCTTGAGCATTGATGGTCTTTAAAGTAAGGTTTCTTTCAGGGTATGTACCCAAAGATCTGTCTGCATTAAAGCTTGTCCCACCAAAGTAAGGGTATGCCTGTCTCTTCTTTCCGAACATTAGATGGCAAAGTTAAAACTTTCAGGGTCCCGTCTGGTAGAGCTTTCAATTATGGATTAGTTCATCTGCTTGGATGGGTATGAATCCCTTAGCTTACGTCCTGAGCTTCTCGTTGCCCTTTCGGGTCAATTAGCTCAATTTCAATAATATGAAAAGTATATAATACATATATGCGCCGCAGAAGCCCCAAAAGCAGCTCTGTAGCCGCACCCCATTAAGCTCCACCATAAGCACCAAAACACGTTTCTGAGTCATAGTTTGACCGAAGGGTGCGGTAGCACGCTCGACCAAAGGTATAGGAAAAATCTGGTTTATGAGAAGCTAACTGCGATGGTCAAATTAGCCCTTGCACTATTCTAATAATTAGTACCCATTATACAAACACTAGTTAGCTCAAACTTTTAGTAAGCGACCCTGCCCTCCTCCTTCATAGGCCACCCTTTCACTCGCGAATTTACCATCTCGATGTGGACCACCAGGTTCACATGTAGGATAACTCAATGGGCCCCGTTCGCACTCTCTATCATCTTTACACGCCCCTTTCACTATAAAATTTATGACTTAAAGGAGGGTACAATAGGTCTTGCCGGACGTCTGAAAGTATCGCCCGACCCAAAAAGGGCGAGGACACCTTTAATATACTAAATTGAACTTCAATATGCAAACCCCGATGAGAGCGGTAGGGCGGGTCCAGAATAAACATTAGCAACACCAGTAGAAGCATCACAAGCAGCCTCACGACCAGGAGCACCAATTGAACCAACATAATTCCCATCATTTGAATCAGAAGTTGAAGGAGCATTCTTCCTAGGGTCATTTTCATAAGCACTAGTTGAACCAACATCAATTGAATCTGGAGCCGCCCGAGCAGCAACCTCATCATTATTTCCAACAGCAAAAGGAGTAGTCCCAACACCAGCATTTGAATAAGCAGAACAACCATCAGTCCCATAAGCAAGCACCACCAGTTGAAGGAGCAGCCGTTGAAGGAACATAATTACCCGCGGCGTTCCAAACATCACCAGTTTAACCAGGATCATTATTTGAACCAACATCAATTGAATAAGGAGCCGCACCAGCACCAGTCCCAGCCTCATTACGGGCAGCAAAAAGAGGACCAGAAAAAACATAAAAAGCAGTTCCATCCGCAGTTCCCAGACCAAGAACTGGGCACTATGACCCGCATTCCCCAGGGTCATTTCTATAAGCAGTGGAACGGCCAGCCTCAATACCAGGAACAAAGGGATTCTTCCTAGCATCAGTTGAAATGAATTATTTCCATCAGCTGTTGAACCAACATTCAAAGCAGAAGCATTTGGATCATTTGAAGGAGCAGAATTCCCAGCAGAATCAGTTGAACAATATTTCTTCTTAGCAGTCGACCCAGCAGGATCAATTCCAGGAGAATTCCCAGCAAGTAGAGTAGCACCAACATTGTTCCCAGCCTCATCATTTCAAGCCTCAGCTCCCAGAGCAGCATTACCAGGTTCATTTCCATAAGCAATAGAACCGGAAGTAGGCCCAGCATTCCCTGAAGCACCAGTTGTTGAACCAGGATTATTCCCAGCAGTACTAATAGCATTTGAAGCAGCGTTCCCAGAAGCCGTTGAAGGAGCGTAATTAGCATTACCAGCAGCCTCATAAACACCAGTTGAACTGGCTTTTCCCAGCAGGAGCAGCTCCACACCAGTTCCTGGAGCATTTCCATCAGCAGTTGGAGCAGCATTACCAGCGGCATCATAAGTTTAACCGGCATCACCAGGATAAAAATTATTCCCAGGAGCAGACCCATAAGCCTCAGTTCCTGGAGGAGTTTCAAGATCATTTGCATAATCAGTTGAACCATCAGCAAAGGAGGAGGAAGTTAAGGCTAATAAACCTATGGCGAGTTTATACATATGACGTATGCTTGGCTTATTAAGAGTCTATTAGACAGCAGAGAGTAGCATATGGACTCTGGATCGAGTACAGGCATCTAACACGTGGCAGTTACTCTAGGATCGCCTCTTTTATTGAATCCCCTGTAATCAAGTTATCGACACCAATCATTGAGTGATTTATACCTGGATCGACGGTAAAAACTCCATTTTTGCTTGAGCCAAATAGCTTTTTTTAACCAATTAAATCCAATAAAATCCATTGGAAAAAAAGGTCTATAGCGGCAATCATCAAGCTGGGTCAAATCCTATTTGTTGTTCGGTCTGAATTCTACCAATGTGTGGTATCCCGCCCTTTAAAGATCCTACCAACCTACCTCTCTCGGTCTACCTATTCTGTGGTCCCTCCCACTAATTAACATATCGCTCAGGGCTGCGCCACAACGCACAGGAAATGAATTGATATACGCGACTACTTTTACTATATAAAAAGGCTGGAACCGGGTCAACTTTATCTCGAGCTGTTCACTCTGGATCTGCGACTGAAGGATCCGGAACTGGCTCCTATTAAGCTGGTAAGATTCTCTAAAACGAGCGATGCTCGCTTTGGAACTGTGACTATACTGAAACTGTCACTGTTGCCAAGGGAGTGGGATTGCATATCGATCTGCTGGTGCTTAATGTGCTTCCGGCATTGGAACTTAAACCGGATCTGTTCCCCAACCCCTACATTATCCCTCATATACAAAACTTCGTGATGAAAAACTTTGAGGCAAAGAAATCTCGTGTTGCCAAGCTTTGCGCGTCACACCATCAATCGGCGAGGAGCTATTCACACATGCCGTGTCCATCATGCTACCGGAGCCCAAGCACTATGATGCAATCAATCTATAATGAGCATCTCCTATAATAACTCACCTTATGCAGCGATACATACAGGTGAATCAGCTAGCACTAAAGCGTTAGGCCAAAGCAAGGGCAGGAAATGCGGTTTTTAAAGGCGCAGCACCACATAAGCTATAGGACTGGGAGATCACTAGAGCAGAGGGCAGGTGGGACAGGGGGGCCTCAAGTTCAATATGGTAAGGTGGGGCATACATAGGCAGGATCGGTTTTTTAGTAAGGCATAGGCAGTGTCAAATGGGTGAAACTAAATGCTAATAAGGGTTGGTAGGCTGCGGTAGAGAGTTCAAAATGGTGTAACGTAAATAAGTTCGGTTGGGTGCGTGGTTGGGTCGGTGGTTTCTCCAAGGAAGCCACTTCATTCCTGGCCAGGGGAAGGCTACACGTATTGAAAGCCCCCCCCAACCCTGATCATTTTCACTCGGTATCCCAACCAGAGGCACCCTACCTACCAGCCAGGCATACCAGGCTAGGCACGCAATGCATGCCTACCCAAAAGAATTACTTACGAGATGGAATCAAATTGGGGAGAGAATTGGTATATTCCAATTATTATACGATGCATCTTAATTTATTTCAATTGTTCCTAACCATTAATCCTTTCCGAGTAGCCGGGGGAGCTAAGCTAAGCTGCTAAGGAGCAAAGGCAAGTAAGGCACCCGCCAAAGAAAGGAAAATAACCCAATACAATAAGGTACCTGCCAAAGTGAAAGCTTACCATTTTAAGCATTGTCCAATAAGTAATATTGAGGTAAATTGCTTAGTGGGAGCTTTTAAACCAGATCTACTACTAAGCTCTAGTAGATATACTCAGTCAGCTACAGACTACTGCTTGTCGATAGAGCTATTACCTTAGTTTCACTATCTACTGCATCATAATACTAAGGCTAATTAAAACGAGCACTTATCCACGTCTCCGTCTTCGTTTTCGTCTTCCTTATGCACTGCCAGCCCAAAATTGGGCCATCCAGGAAGCACGTAAGTAAGTTAATCCCGCCTAATTTTTTATCTCTGCTAGCCCGCTCAGTTTGAATCGACCAGGATCCTCCTCCGTGTCCGTGTTCTAAAAAAAAGCCCGCCATCAATCGAGATCTCTCCAGCCAGGCAAGCATGGATAATAATATGACTGCTATCTGGCTATGTGGCTATGCTCGGCCTATTACCACCTATCATCTGGCTATGATATAAGGCGGCTATGACTTGGCTTACTATTTAATTTAACCATTAGGAGAGAGCCCTATCGCTTAGATCATACGCAACTCCCGATCGCTTACCCCATGATATGGTAGGAGCCCTCCCTAGCGCTTCATATACATCCGTACAAGGAAAGAATAAACAGGGCTACTTCTCCTTTTGACCTGGCAGATAGAGAGCGTGTACAGTTAGGGACGGTTCGGGACGCGACGCAACAGTTCAGGACGCAACGCAACGGGAGTCAATAGAAAGGGCAATTAATGGCTTTGGAACCTTCCCATTTTAAATTATGGAGGCCCAACAACGCAAGTAAGCTATTGGAATTCAACAGCCCCGGTTAAAAAGAAGGATAACTAAGGGAAATCCGTTCAACACCAACCCTTCCCTGGGTGGGCAGCAGATCATTAAGATAGAGCCGGTTATGCCGCTCGACACATGGGGACTTCGTCGGAGGTCTTCTGGCATCAAGGTCTCGATTAGCATTCAGTCAGGGGTAAAGGTCTAAGCGGTAAGTCAGCAAGGTCTAGAGAAGGCAGGTATCAAGATCAAAGATCTAAGGGAGATAGAAGATTTAATCAGGCAGGTATCTATTGGTTTTAAACCCCGCAAAACATGTTCTTTCATCTTTCGTTCGGTGGACACACCCCCATCCACCCGCACAGAAACATCTAGCCATGACGTGAGATAAGCTAATCGGTCATAAGCCATCAGATTTAGCCATTCATTCACGTTTTATCTTCTCGCCTAACAGGTTCAACCAGGCGTTTTGACCAGCTCTCGGCCCAGCTTCATCAGGTGATTTCGTCACGCCTAAAGCCATCAAGATAAAGCAAGAGAGAAACGGACTGTGTACTTGAGTTTTTTATGCCTAGGTATTAGCGTAAGTAAGCAAGAGCCCTACCTTCTTCGGCAAGGAGCGTTAAGCTCTTGCCCGACCAAAGAAGGGCAAGGAGCAAGTTCAATCAGGAGGCAGTGCGAAAAAAGTAGTGTCGACCCCGTAGCGTACCGTTTCGTGTAGGGGGATGGCCTCGCTAGGATTGCTAGGATTAATGAGTGATGACTGGTTAAATATAAAGCTAGCTGGTGGGCTTACTAACTGGGATGGGTTCTTGCGCTGGAAAGTTAATAATTAAAAAGGAATAACCTTTACTATGGGTTTTTACATTTGAGAGCGATAAGGTGTGACTCCCTACCCCCCCAAGGAGAATCTACCATCGATCTTGAAACGCTCCCTCCCTGTTTGGGTTCCTTCTTCTCTAGGCTCTGTGTATCCAACATGTGTGACATATCGCGGAGAGCCCTTGTGTAGCCTGCACCGGTTCACGAGACACAGAAAGGGCAATTCTCGTATAATAAAAGAAGTCTCAGTATATGAATGGGTAAGGTCAGCAAAGAAGTAAAGGCAGTGTGAAACCCCTCGAAAAAGCAATGTGTATGGTCGGTAAAGCATTGTGTGGTGGGCCCGCCGGGATTCCCCACCCGCATTTTATAGCAGCGTCAGCGTCCTTGTCTGTCGCGATCGGCATCCGTCCCTCCCCCTCCTATCTCATCTGTGTTCCCCGTCCGGTGGAACCCCAATTTACCAAAAAGATTTTTATCTAAATAATAAAACTATTCGGTTTCTATCTTACTCGCCTAGCTACTCGTAGCTTTCTTTTATTCACTCTGCCCTTGACTCCACCCTTATTTTTTGCTTGCTAGCCTACCTCACCCGTACCGTACCGCGTTAGGTGGATGTGTTCCGTTGTGAAGGTGACTCGGGTATTATTGTGGCCTTCTCCTTCGTCATAGAAACGTTATAAAAAAGCATAGTTAAGTAATAATAAAATTGCTTTTATTGTCCCGATGAGCTATTCCTCGTACCCCTCAAAATGAGGTTGTGACTAAGGCAAAACGTCCAATATAATTAAAAAAAAAATTATGTTGGACGAACGACTGCCAACAGATAGACGTGGGAGGAGGTTGTAGTGAACCGAAAGCACATCAGGAGAAACTACTTGCTTTTTCTCAATTGCTGCTTGCCCGTTGAGATAGATCTTGCTACCAGAGCACGCACCTACACAAGTCCAACTCAACACGGGACGCTTATGTCATTTATATGCACCCTAGTCAGGCGAGCGAGGTGGGAAATGATTGATCGATTGATTGAAACCAATACTTAGAACTGATACCGTCTCTCTCTTCCTGCCCGTCTCATCTCGATACCCGTCGCTTGATACCCGTCGATCTCGATTCGCCACCTGCGCCTCTTTGTTAACTAATGTTTCTCAGATCTACGTTGCCGTAAAAAATAGGGTTTGAACGCGAAGTTCCTCGCCCTCCCTATAGAGGGAAAGATAGACCTTATATATCAATTTGATCCAGTCCAGTTAAATGGAGAAAGGTCAATTCATACCAAACAGCCCCTCCACGCCCTCCTTATGTCAGGCTTCGCTGTTCCTTGCCCGTTGTTCCTCTCTCATTGGTCGAGTCACTTAACCTCGCTCCTTGTAAAAGTGGTAAATTTACTAATAAAAGGTGGCGTCTCAGATCATAGAGAGTGCAACGAAACAGGTGTTTCCATATATAACGAGCTTTATTTGTAACTCGCTCTTTGGCGTGAAATCGCTATAACTCATTTAATTAACAGGATAATTCGTTCTCGTATCGTGTGCCGTACCGGGTTCATATCGTCGTCAACCTCGCTCTTTTCAGAGGTATGGAAGTTATCCTCTTGGCAATTAAAGAACTTATTCTCTCTAGTATGTTAGCAACTTTTAATGATTGTAGTAAGGAGCTACTATGGGAATGATGGGTGCACCTAAAACTGGCACAACCTGACCAGCGTGAAAGAAACAATTTGAACTGTCTGAATGGCTCAACCCGACCTGCATGAAAGAAACTATCAGACCAGCAGGAATTAAAAAATCTGACTAGCGTGACTGAAAAAACTCCCTGACCAGCGTGAATGGACTGTGTGTCTGTCGATGATGCTCAGGTGCATCATAAGTAATGATTGCCATGTCATCCATCCATCCATTCTCCATTCGATGTATGAACTGTTGTTTCGTAGGCGTAAGTGAAAGATCGAGGGTCGAGTAGGATTCCTCTTAAGATTAGACCTTGTATTGGGACGTGAGATAAATTTGAGTAGAAAGCTAATTTAGTATCTCTGAATGTAAACTATGTGTACGTGAGCTGTTTCTTCGTTTTATTATTCTCCCTCGGGTATGACTATGACTGGCTATGTGGTGTGAAGAGGAAAAGGGTCGATGGCTGTTATTCGTCCGTCCGCTGGGCCACCCCTCTCGGTAGATTTGGGCTTTAAAAAGTCGTCCGTTGTACAAACCCATCTAAAATACCTAGTATGTTGGACCATCCATATTTAATACGTTGTCCCCACCCCTCTCGACTCCCCGGAAAGTATAAGAAAGCAAGCAATCACTTGTCTTTGCACTATCAACTGGGCCTTAAACTCGTTGATACCTCCTGGACGGGGTATTGCAACCGGTGTTCACGTACACAATTTACTGGCTTAGTAGCTCTATGTGCTCTACGTTGTACTCAATGAATAACCTCCTCCACTAACTCCTCTACGTGTCATCAGCTACGTGTGTCATCATTGTGTCGGGCACCGCTATCATCGTAAGACTAAGTCGAGTATTCCTCCAGCGGAGTAGCCAAGCCAAATAGCGGCGCAGCAGTCAACAACCTAAGCGGTCGAATCGATCAAAGCAGCCAAGCGAGCTGAGTAGCTTATTATCCCAGTCCATCAATTAATAGCGACTATCAGTTATAGGCAATGAATCCCGCCCGGAAATGAAAACTATCGACCGACTTCATTCATTAAACGACTTGAGTGATCGACTCTTGTATCAACTGGATCGAAACTGGCATGTAGTAGCGGAATCAGTTTGCATTATAGACGACGTTATTATCCAACAATGTGCTTAGCCACATCTTATTCTAATTATTCATAAGCAGCTCCTATAATTGCGTATCAACATAAGTAACGCATCTTCATTCCCATTGTTCTGAACTGTTGTTCAGCCAATCCGAGCAACCAAGCCTCTTATAAAAAGCCGTAGCCATGCCCAGTCCCTCTTTTCCAGCTCCTGATCCAAACGGAGTATTCCAGAGTGGCCGCTCCAACCCTGGCTGTGAATATCTATCGCTCACTTGTATCAGCACCGGTTCCTCGGTCCTTATAGCTTCCTGGGAAGCCGCCAGTCGGCCATCACTACTAGAGCAAGCTAGCTGCCCTTTCACTCTCGCAATCTAGCGCGAGGTTCAGACGTAATCTAAAAGCAAATGATTCCCATTCCGCATTGTGGTCTTATTCCGCGCATAGTGGTATTACCCAGTGAGGTGAGTAAGGCCGAGAGTGGTCTTAGTGGTCTTATCCGCATGAACCCCTACCCAGAGCCCGGGATGGTGGTATTGGGTCTTAATCTCCGTGTACTGGCCTCACTCAAGTAGTTCCAGGCCTAAATAAGCAATCCAATTATACTAATCAATGTCCGTTCTCCCCATAGCAGTGGTGGACTGATTGGAGCCATATCTGATTGAGCCATGTCGTCGTCGATTGAGAGGCTCGACCAAACGAAAGCTTATCTCCATTTCCCGGTAATAATATAGGCCTAAGTAGTAAGTGTGTAAGCCTGCCTGGTCTTGCTTGATTGTGGTCATTGTCGTCCCCCTTCCTTAAGTCCCGATGAGAGTAGTGCATAACAGACCTTCTTTATCGCCAATAAATAAATCTTAGTTAATGACGGAACCTGCCGCCCGGGATGGTATGATCCTTAATCTCTGGTTGTGTATTAGATTGGCCTAAAGGTGTATGACTAGCCCTTGACTATGCCGCTCTACATCATATAGTAAGTCCGCAATAAGGTGTATTACTGCTGCTGCCATGCCCTTCTTCTCTCTGTAGCCAATCAGATCCTAGTCATAGCAGCATGAGAAAGACTTTTTATCTACTTGCCATGAGTACAATTGATTCTGCCGTCATATAAGATAGGTAAGAGGGAACAACGGAGTAGCCCCCGGTCGAGGTTGTAGGTAGATAGAACATCTCTATCATAATTCCTATTAATTATTTATATACTTAAAAGCTTTCAAAAATCCCGGTAAACCATAAATCGAACCCTTCCAGTCAAATCAACATCAATAGAATAAAGAGCTGCCCGAGCATAAAAACTAGCATAACCAGGGTCATTTCCATCACCAGTTTAACCAGTATTTGCATCATCAGTTTAAGTAGCATCATTCTCATTCCCAGATCAGGCAGAAATGTAATTTTTTCAATCAGTGGAAATAGTGGCGTTGTAGGAGCATTCTTCCCAGCTTCCTCAGTTACCAGAACAGCATTCCCAGGGTCAAACAAATAAGAAGCATCAGTTGAAGGGGCCTCGGCCAGCATTTCCAGGGTCATCAGTTCCAGGATCATTCCAATCAGCCCTAGTTGTTGAAACAGGATTCCCAGCCTCAGTTCCCGGGCGGGGCATCAACCAGCCTCATTAAAAGTAGCAGAATAAGCATCCCCATAAGCAGTTTAACGAGCAGTTAGAGCTGCACTATTACAAGCAGTCCTAGCATAAGCAATAGAACCGGCTTTATTCCCCAAGTAGTTTAATCAGCTTTATTCCCGGCATCATTCCTAGCAGCACCACAGCTAGCAGTTCCATTATAAGTTTCAAGAGCATTCAAAGCTGCATCACGACCAGCAAAAGGATTTTCAGCACCAGCTTAACTGGCTTACTCTCCCGGGCTTGCAATATAGGGCAATAAATGGCATTATTTCAATAAGCGGTTGGAGCGGCACAACCAGAAGCCGTTGAAGGGGCATAATTCCTAGCATTTGAATAAACAGAACCGGGCTAAGCAGGAAAAGCAGCAAAAGGATTATTTCCAGTTGAACTATTTTACGTTGGAGTTACGAAAGCAGTCCCCGTAGTAATCCCAGCTTCTTTAGTAGTCCCAGCCTCATCAGAAGCAATAGTTTTAGCTGCACCCCCAGCCTCACCAGTTTAATTGGCCCTCCCTTATTCCTACAGTAGAACCAGCTTCTTCATTCCTAGCAGTTTCAGCAGTTGTTGAAGCGGAAAACCCCGGATTCCCAGCCCCCCTTGGAAGTTCTAGTTTTAGCGACACCTGTTGAAGGAGCAAAATTCCCAGCCTCATCATTCCCAAGAGCAGTTTCACTAGCATTACCAGGATCAGTTAAAGAAGCAATTGAACCAACAGAATTCTTATCATTCCCGATAGCAGCATTATAGGTATTATTTCCAACAGTAGAGGGAGCAATAGAACCATTGTAATTCTCAGTAATTGAACCAGCAAAAGCAACTGAATGAACAGCATAACAAGTCAAATAAGTCTTATTCCCAGCCCGAGTATCACCGGTGGAACGAGCATCAATTGACTAAGGAGCTGCCCGAGCAGCAGCATTAGTCCCAGCATTAGTAGTTCCAGCAGCATTAGTTCTAGCAGTAGGGGCAGGGGAATAAGCAGAAGCATAATAAGCAGCATAAGCACCAGTTTCACCAGGATCATCCCCAAAAGCACTAATTGAACCAACATCATTAGTTGAAGGACCATCATTTCCAACAGTACCGGCCTGCTGGTATTTTATCTAGACACATCTTCATTCCCAACCTCCCTTTAGTACGTATAACTTTCACTATAAAACAAGAGATTCAGCTTTAAACTACACAATCCTAGGTCCTGAGCCTATACACTATTTTGGAAAGTAAAAATTCGTGCGTGGAACCAACTTGCCCTGTAATCACAGGATCTCTCGTATGATCTGTTAATGTGGCTCTGCTATATAAATTTTACAGATACATAACAAAACAAGGGCATTCCATCCAGCGTAAGCATCTGGATAATCTGGAATGCAACGTGGATACTCTTCTAAATGCATGGGAAAGTAGTTATAAGATATGAAAACGAATGGGACCCCAAAATTGAATCAAAATTAAGATGACCTCTCTGCTCTCCTTCTTACGAACCCTTTCCCTTCTAAAGGGAACTAGCTCTCCATCTATGCTAGTTCGGGATATAAAAGCAGCCAACCTAGTACGTCTCTCACAATTATTGTTCAGCCCTCTGGTTGTTGTAAGTTCCTTCAGAAGTAAGATGAGCTGACTTTGTACCATTCCATTCTGGTTGGATTATGCTCATCAACAGGGAACTTGGTAACGTCGGTTGCATAAGGTTGTTATCCTTATCTGTTTTATTATTTATCTACCAAACTCCTGAATACCGGTTTTCCTTCGTTGTCGATACGAGCGGTTTCTCTTAGACAGGTACTTCATAATCCTTAGCGATCTTCCAGTCATTATTTATATATGTAATAACACTATATTCGGTGTTACTGACCGACCCTGTGCTAGATCTCATCTTGGGAGGCGGGGGCAGGGTTCGAACCTGCAGTCTTCAGGTCATGGGCCTGACGAGTCGACCAATTACTCTACCCCGCTATCGTGACCGCTTTCCCTAGGAAGGAGGGGAAGGAGCGAGGATACGAGCGAAGCCGTCCGCATCGGACAAGAAACCGCTCTATGAGATATAGGTGCGTTTAGCTCTATCCCGATCTCAGGGACGGAGTCGCTCGACCAAAGGGAGAGGGCTGCGAATTCTTTATATATGTCATAACACTATATTCGATATGGAAGAAGAAAAGAAGGGGAATAATGAAAATACGCGATATCGCATATCTCTACGATCTTTTCCATTTGATTGGGGTGATCCCCTTAGCCGAGAGGAAGGATATGAGAAACCCATCTAAAACTGAATCAGACATTCCATTCATTCATTCATTGGAGCCATGTTCACTTAAAGTAATGACCCTCAAAGCAAGGATCGTAGAGGAACGAAGTGTCAATCTCAAAAACCTAATGACTAACGTGCATTTAAATAAGGCTCGTAGAGAAGGCCGGTAATTCCAGGTATCCACTAGATTAAAAATATGGAAAAATTAGTAACAAAAACTTTGCTGTGTGGATGCGCAAGCAAGCTCGACCAAAGGGATAAGTAGTTGGGCTAAAGTGTAGTAGTGGAATTGAAGGAGATATCTGTCTTATCGGGCACCTCGCTACCTCACCTCAAAAATGAATTAATGAATTAATTGACGTGAGCTAAATATACTCTCCAATGAAGATCTGGACGGCATCCAAGATGAATAGAGGATCATAGGTAAGCAACAGTGAGAACACGAGTGCCTAATTAAGTATAAAGTTACATTTGAGCCTTGAGCTTCGCTAGCTAAAAAGAAAAAATGTAATATGGAAAAAATGAGCTCATAGGTAAAATGAATATGAGCGAACATTTCATCAATTGATTAGAATGTTTAAAGAACTGATCTCATGGATCCAATCATTTCCTACACATTGCATACAGATCTTAGGTGAGGGTTTGGGAGAGCAGAGAATTAATCTCGCCATACAGAATGCAACAGGACACTTGATAGAAATGAAAACTGGGGTGAAAGGGGAGGATGCTAAGAATGCTGGGACTAATGCTGCTGATTCTCCTGATTCTCCTGATTCTGATTCTGCTGCTGGGACTAATGCTGGGACTAATCTACTGTCATCAATCTTACTGCCTGCCTTATATTGGTGATTTATCTTACCACCTGCTTATCCTGGAACTAGCAAAATGTAACCATATGAAGATGTCTATAGCCAAAAGCCTCATTGGCTTTTTATTTACCAGGCACATATAAGGTTTAAGAAGTAGATCACACACTTACAACCAGAGCGACCATTCTCAGTACACTTAAGGACAATCTGAAGGCTCAAAGTTTAATAAAGTAGCAGGCAAATCGATTTCACTCTAAGCATTCTTTTGAAGAATGGGATCATGAGTTTATTCATCTATAGCCCTATAAGAAAGTTTCGCTCAAAGACAAGGACCACCATAAGCTAGCACTAAAGCTCTATGGATCTTAGTGGAATTGTGGAGTTCATACTAGCCTTCCTAAACATGATAAAGAAGGTTCCACTTGGTATTTGGGTACAACCGGAGGCATTACTATCCACCAAGAAAGCATCGACTATGCTAGCACATTATTAAGAAGTACTTATATAGTTGAAGGATACGCAGCCTGAAAACGACATCTGGGAACCAACAACAGTTTTATAGTAGTTTACACACATCCATCCTTGAAAGAAAACACTGCTTTTGAAGGGGGAGGGCATGTTAAGGCATACCCTAACCTCCCTACTTTGAGGTACTTAGGATTTAGTAAATTAATGTATGAGGCCATATATTTTTAATATAGCACATTAGGTAGTTAGTGGTTTGTTACTACTCATTAATGATGGGGCCACAAGTTGTTAGGGTTTTTATAGTGATCAACCTTTTGGCTATGGAGTGTTTTGGCAAGTCTTGTTATTATATTGAAGCTTTTCTATGTTTTAGATTTCCCCCTCTCCTTCCCTTTGCTTCGTTTGAGGGGAAGAAATAGTAGTTCAGTAAAGTATCATATAAAGGCAAAGGTTGCTAAGGCGTAAGGAGCGGATAGAGCAGCCGATCCAAATCCATATACATAGCCAGCTGACCGAAGTTACCCTGAATCAGAGCCTATAGATCCATAACCACCAATGGTAGAGATAAAAAATGGTAGATATAAAGGAAGAACCCGCAGTTTTATATGCAGTAATCTCTTAGCTGTTAGCCTCGCGAGTAACTAGTAGGTAAGTTCCTAACTAACATAGTGTGTAGCATAGGTGAGTACACAGGTTTTTCTAATTTTATGTTCCCCAAACTAACTAGATTTAATAAACGGCACAAGCGGAGAGGTATGATGGATAGTTTTTGACCCGTGGTTAAACGGTTGCTGCTTGCCTTAGCTTACCTTACCATAATCTATCTATCTATAAAGTGACCATCCCAGCCCAAGGACAAAAGCACTCACCCCTATAAAGGCGAGGATTGAACCTATAAACCAGAGGATCAATTCATCAATCGACTGGAGAACCTAGTGATTCAAGCGCTTAGAGCAAAGGCAGTTGATCTGCTTGTTGAAGGGCGAGGGCTTTTTCCATATCCCTAAGGGGACTCACTACCAGTAGAGTAAACAACCGTAACATAGCTAATGGAACTAAATAGAGTGCTGGAACATCAGAAGTGGGGTCAATAGCAGCAGATATTGGAACTTATACTGCTTGCTTAGATGCCGATGGATTTGTTGCCTCTGCCGTTGATGCCGGTGGATAAGCCTTTACCGTTGCTTTTTCCACCTATTCTGCTGATGGTTCCATTCGGTAAATTTACTATGTAACCTTGCGAAGGGAAGCTTAGGATGATTTAATGAATATTCCAGCCCTGCCTTTTGCTTTTGCCTCTCTTGGCTCAATTACAACAACAAGTAATTATGGGTTCTGTAGAAAACGCGAGCATCTGAGCATATGAGTTGCCACCTGCAGGTAGGTTATTGAATTAGGGTATCCATTCCACACAAGAAAATTACCGGCCTAAGCTCGAAGCATCGAGAATGCTCAGTCTCGCTCCTTCTATCCCCGTCTCCACTCCAGCCTTTTATTTGCCCTTTTGGTGTGGATGTCAGTAAGAGACAGAATGGTTGTAGCTTCGCACACTACCTTAATAAATATATTTCCTTGCCTTAATTTTAATGTAATTTCATTGGTATAAAGGGCTACCCTGGTGCCTTGACTGCGTTCCTTGTCTTAGTCCAAGTATCCAGCCTTTATTTGCCTTAAGGTTTTATACTCAAATTTTCCAGCAAAGTTTATAAATAAGTATCCATCTGTACCACTCCCCTTAATCCACCATTTGTTGGCGTTTCATTTCCATTTTCATAAAAGGAAGGTCCGATGGATGGTCGATCTCATCTACAGCCATGACCAGGGCAAGCATGTAATCTCAAGCACGCCTAAACCTTCTGGATTTATTAATTCCACTTTCTTGAATGGGACGGAATGGGCGACCAGCAACCCAATAAATAAATACTAGGCGTTAGGACGGAGACCATGAGAAGAAGACCAATTTGTCTAAATATTATTCTCATCAGTTTACTCTCAACGATAGGAAAACACATCGCTGGCAGAAAAAAATGGCTAGACGGAGGAAGAGTTGTGTTTGGTTATTCCTTGTAACCAAATAAAGCATGGAGATTTAGCTTTCGATTCCTTTATTGAGTTGGCAGTGGCCCCAAAAGGGAAAGATTTATTAGAATATTTCCATGGTAAGAACACTTCATCATATATCCCTTCGCTAGGTTACAAATCCCCTTTCATTTTGAGTACAAGAGCCCGCGGCATCCCTCCTTGTTTCGATATTAGAATATGTTCCTAGTAAAGTTGTTCCGGCATAAGCCTTTGTTCCAACATATGTACGTGTTCCAATAGGTGCTGTTAGGCAATATGGGCGTGTTCCTACATAAGCTTTTGTTCTAAGAAATAAAGTGGATTTGTACCCTAGTATAGATATCCGGTATAAGCTATAGTGTTCCAGAAGTAATGTATAATTGGTTGTGTCTGCCATCGCTTGGAAGTGTACGCAAATTGATTGCTGGTATAGCGGTAAAATGGCGTTATACCATTTTGTTACTATAAGTTACTTTCCGCCATTCCCTGTAGTTCCTACAAATGATGTTCCAATATTTACATGTGTTCCTAGAGGTGCTGTTCCTACATGTGGATCTGTTATGATCAGTGATGTCCCGCCATTGCCTAATGGACCTAGAATGGAGGCATCTGTACGTGTTCCCAGAAGTATTGTCCCAGCATTAGCGAGTGTGTCTACGGCTGAACATAATAAAAGGAGCCTAGCAAAATAAGCTAAATGGGGTATTACTATAAAGATTCACCCGTAGCATAACCTATTCGGGCAGAAGCAAGGGCAGTAGTACCGGATCGAGATTGAGTTGATGGGGTAAAAGAAGGAGATCCAGTTCCATATTATCCAGGCACAGAACCTATTACATGGACACCAGTAGCAGATCCATACCCAGATCCAGATCAATACTCAGTAGCCTTTTCCTTTTACCCATAAGCAGTAGAAGGATAAGCATTCCCAGGGTCATCAGTTTCAGGAGCAGACTTCCCAGAAGCACCGGAGAATATAGTCCAGGTAGCAACAGAAGCACAGGTATCACCTTTTTTAGAAGTTCCACCAGCAAGCGTTTCCACAATAGCATCAGCAAAGGAAGCAGCACCAAAAGCATCGGTGGATTCAGTCGATCCAGAGCAAGACACTTACAAGGGCCAGATCAATAGCTTGACGCGTCTGACCTTGACTCAGTTTACCCATAAGCAAGGGCAAGTACACTAGTACCAATTATGGATTCGGGTAATTCTGCAGAAGACCATCCGGTTGGCTCAGCATCCTAACCAGTTCTATATTCTCCAACAGCAGTATAAGAGCCAGCATCCAGGCCAGCATCAACACGCGCATCCCTTTCATATTGAGAATAAAAGCCCGCTGTTCCAACTTTATAATATACCCTGTTTTTACATATGCCATTGTTCCCAGGAGTGACGCAGCAGCAAAGGTAAAGGCAGGAGAGGCGGAGCAAGTTCCAATACCAATTGTTGTGACAACATAAAAGCCATTAGTTCCAAGTCCAGTACAGAATTAAGTAGCAGATCCTGTTCCAATGCCCATTGGAGTTAACCAAGTAAAAAGTAACAAGGAGCAAGAGGACAGAGCGAACACTGGACCAGACCTAAGGCATGAGGTATCCTTGCCTTATAAAGAGAGAGGTTTCTTTTAATAAGAACCAGCTCTAGCATCTCTTCGCTCAGTTCCATATTCCATTAATTTAGAAGCACCTGCAGCGGGAAAGGCAGGAGCATAAGTGGCAAAAACAAGGACATAGCCAGTTGGCCTTATTTACTAAGATCCAGCCCCAGAACCCATGTATAGCGCGAATAAGGTAGCTATCAATAGCGTAATATAGCCAAACATGGAGAACATGGTCGGTAGGTAATTAATCATTGGTTAGATAGCAGTACATTGGATAGGTACACGCATAAAGATATTCTCTTTGTGGTCTATCCCAGGAATTCCTTCCTTAAGAAGCAAAGGTAGAGTCCAAAGCAGTAAACCCTGCAGATAAAGATCGAGAGCCTGCCTTTTATACTTTTATATTATAACAAATTTTTGCCATATCCATATTCTGTTGATTGAGATTGAGATACAGACCCTGCAGATCCCGCAGTTTGAAAGCCATATGAAAGCGGGCACCATACTCTTTTTCCCACCCACAACTATTCTAGGCGCTCTCGCTTATGTTTTATTATTATTAGCCCGGATCACTTGCCTGCCTCTGTCTTCCTCTATTATTACTCGCTGGGGAATAAGCCTATTATAGAGTGTTTAATTTGTGACTGGCCTGGCTATATCAATAGTTGGAATCCGGCCACCTGTATAAAGAGTAGTAGGCTCTAGCTTGGCCTCTGCTTCTTGCTTTGCACCTATATAATATGCACCTGGAATTTCATCTCCTGCCTTTCCTGCCGCTACCTCCGCTGGCTCTGATGCTATCTCCTCTCCTTCTTACTTGGCTACAACAACTAAATCAACTGGAATTGGATCTGCTTATGAAGGATAAACTAAACCAGCTACCTTTCTCTCTGATGCTTAAACCGCGCTATTAATTGGCTTGGGACCCGTGAAACTTCCGATACGGGCAATAACCGGGTCTCAATCTCGATCTGGACGAGGTGGTTACGCTACCCAACGCATTAAATTGCAATATGAGAGTTACACTACCCATGCCATATAAGAGTTTAGCTACCTAACATTCATCCAACATTCTAGGGATTACGTGAGGGACGCTACCGCTAGGTGCAATCTCCCCTTTTGTGTGATGCAAGCATGTGTCTAAGTTACTCTCCCATTTTGTGTGCGAGGACTTAGTGACGCTACCCAATGCAATATGAGAGTTATGCTATCCAACATTCACCTAGCATTCTAGGGATTTAGCTCTGGATGCTACCCAACAAAGCAATCTATGGTTGGTTAAATGTAAGCATCTGTTCCTGGACGTGTAACCACCTGCTACTGCAAGCTACCCAACAAATGAAATCTTTAAATGAAATCTTTGGTTAAATCTAATAACCCATTGCTACTGGACGTTACCCAACATTTATAGGTTTTATGACAGTTGTAAAAGTACGTTACCCCAAGCTGGGATATATCTAAGAGTAACTAGGAATAAAAGATGTAAAATATGCCCTACCAGAGGCTTACTGAGAGCTTAGAGATGCCTAAGGGACTGAGGGACACTATATATCTTAGCAGAAACTAATTGGTCAAGTAAGCGACTCCAAAAACATAGGTCTAAAGCATGGATGCTATCCAATCTGCGTATGTTTTAGGTTGGACTAAGCAAGAAATCCGAAGAATGCTACCATATAAGACTATGAAGAGTACGGAGTAATTGGTTTAAGTTCATAAAACTATTGCTCTATATACTGACAAATTCCTTGTATTGCCTCAAGAGATGAACTAAAAAACTCCAGTAAAACTACTACTTCTTTTTTACGTTATCCCTGTAAATCCTGTCAATGTGGATTTAAGAGCCTTAAAGAGCAAAAGGTTGAAGAAGTAAGTTTGATATGAGGTGAGTATATGTGCTAATTAAAAGAGATATAAAAGGAGCACTTATTAAGGCTGTTTAATCGATAAGACGTATCCCTGTGAATTAGGAAGGTTTAAAGAGCCTAGAAAGTAAATGAATGTACTTCTAAGAACGTATGAATCAATAAGAAGGTGTTTCAGGGTGGCTTACTATTGCTCAACTGAATCTTGCCCGGTATATTTGCCTTAATATTGTTCTGATTACTTGCATTCACTTGAAACACGCAGGAACACTATCTAAGAAAAGAAGGATATGGAAACACATCTAATTGTTGCAGTAACATTTGTGGTGCTACCTAAATAAATGCAGGAACTTATCCATTTAGTTGCAGCATGTAGGTAAGGAACCCAAAGGCATGCAGGAACCATGAGTTTCCAACTTCATCCAATTGTCATCAACATGATCGTGTGACCCTCCATATGTATCTATCTGTCGTAGTCTGGTATGTATAATTACCTTCCCCTGGCAGTGTGTAGGAACCGTGTTCCTTCCGCACATTCAGCTATTAGGCGAGTAGGAACTGTCTGTGTTCTGTACCGGATAGTGGGAAGTCGATGTAGTAGGAACTGCGTTCTGTACGCCCTAGGTATAAGGCGTAAATGTGTTCTGCGGATAGGGAATGTGGATAGGGCAGGTGACCATATGAAGGGGCAAGGGTAGATGTGTATGTCCGTCCTGTTTAACTGGGTTAATCGGATATATAAAGCATAAAGGGCAGGTTCCAAAGAAAGTGGTCACATGTGTATCAGCCGTTGCCAAGGCTATTTCCATCAACAACGCCTATCCCCATGGAACATTTAAAAGTAAACGCATTGTGGAAACCTAAGCTTACTCACATCGTTGTGTAACCCTTGATCGATGTGTATTTTTTGTAGTATCGGCATTTTATATTTCCCTCGCAGTGTATAACTCTGTTCTGTACATAGAGGTAGGTAGTGTGTAGAAACTGTGTTCCATACATAGAGAGTGTTGCGGGTATCGAGCGTTAGCGGTACTCATCAGGCAAGCAGTATCGATCAATCATCATGCGGGCATATGAAAGAATGGGGATGTTTGAATGCGTTAATGAATGTTAAAAATGGTAGAATTGGTATGAGGCTTGAGATAGTTTCCTTTCCTGAAAGCTCAATGAGTATTGTGTACTGAAGGCCGTGTATTGGTGGGTAAGAACTGAAAGCATACATGACGTTGTGTAAAGTCCTATTCAAGTGTCAAGACCTCTATTGTCAAGGCCTATCTCGTAAAGGTCCTCCATAGGTTCCTGAAAGCGCGTAAAGGACTGTCCTGAGTGATGTGTAGTTGGCGGTGGGCAGTTAGGGGTGGGCAGTTATTTGTCCATCCGTTGTTACTGGCTAACCTAAAACAAAGGGTATCTCTCCTCATGTGAGAGTACAGTAAGTTACATCTAGGGCAGGCAAATCATAATTTACGTTTAGTAAAGGAAAATCCTCAGGTATAGGACAGATGGGATGGTATACAATCAGGTTACGGCAAGGACAGATAGTAGCCCATAGGCAGTTACGTAAAGTCTGTGAGATTAGGACGGACTTACTTTTATATATGATATGGCTCGCAGATGTAATGGGACGGACAGATGTATGGGACGGTGACGGCAGATTCTGTTATTCTAGGCGGGTACGGCCGGTATGGGACGGGGTATCTCCATTACTATACAATAATAAAGGATGGGACGATTGAGATAAGACAACTATAATGTATAAATGACTATCAATCATATGAGATGATACGGACAGGCTTATATGGCTAGGACAGATAGGTTTTTACGTATAGGTAGGTAGGTAGGTAGGTACGGCTGGTATGGGACGTTTTCTCGAGTACTATAACAAATTATTGAGTACTATAACAAATCATATGGGATGGGATAATAAATAAAGCAACTATTAATTAAAAAGGTACTATTATCACTAACATATGGGATGATACACAATGGGTCAGGTATACTGGGTGATACAATACTAGTGAGATGATAGACTATTTGGATGTTCTACTAGGTTCACCAATACTAGGCTGTAGTAGGTAAATAAAGACTAGGCAGTTCGTTTACCTGGATGCAGAATGATAAAATCACTGTTCTATCGTCTATCGCCTGTCTGCTTCACCACACCGGTTAATAGACTTGTGAGCTAGAGCCCAGAGATTGCCTGCTGCCCATCATTTCCACCAGACCTTTATTTACTGCCCGAACCTACCGTTTAGTTAAGTTAGTGCTGCCTGCCTTTACTAACCAATTCAATCAGCTAGGAATACCTTCTAGGGTACGACACTATCTATTAGCGGGTCGGGATTAGACCGGACAACCTTACTCCTGAACTTATTGCCCACCCTAGGACGATTGCCATGGGATGCATGGAATGCTTCTATTCCCTTCACCCAGTCACACCTTATGGGAAGCACTATTCACTAACCCCTTTGGTTCCACACCAACTATTTACCCACTTTAATCACTAGACCTTACCTAGTCACACTTGACTTAATCGCTTTATGGCTACTGCACTAGACTTATCTTATTGGGTTGGAACGGCATGAATGAAACAACCTTACCCTTTCCCCCTTTTCAGTGTTTTCAAACAACCTACCTGTTCGATTTAACAAAATATCCCTCTATATACTTACTTACCCAACCTATGCTCCAATCTATTGCTTCAGCCAGGTATACTATCTTGCTTTACTTAAGTGTTTTTTACCCAACTGGGCACCCACTTAACCTTGTTACCAAACCTTTTCATATGTGATGGGTACTATTCTTGATAACTTTCTTATTGCTATTATACCCACCCTTCCCAACTTGGTGCTAGCCCCCAACCCGGTGCCTCAGATGGATGGGAATCTTATCTTCGACCCTCTTCATAAAAAGTGCGTTTAGCTAAGGGCGGAGCCGCTCGACTAAAAGGAGAGGGCAGAGCCGCTCGACCGTGAGGGAGAGGTTTTGAGGATCGACCGGAACAACTTCTTGAGCCACCCAACCTTAGGATGGTTCAGGCCTATCCCCCGAAGGTGCAATTATACATCCCCAAACAGGAAGAAATACAAGGTTGAGCCTAGACAGTCATACAGTCAATGGGAAGACCTACTGGAAGAACCATTCGTGTGAACAACTTTGACTACAGTTTGACTAAGCATTGATCAGTTACGGGCTGGGGATACTACTAGCCATTGGTATTATCTTTCGCCGGAAGGAAAGGAGCAATTTAGTTGTTTTACCTAATGCTACTCACTCACTACCCGGTGTACACACATATTAACTAATATACTAATATTTTTAGATCGGATCCATTACCTTAACTCTTTGCAGGGCGTTCAATAACCAACACTTGATGGATGCAGGAATGCTCTGTAGAGTAGGCACTAGTATATTGACCTTTACGTGTTATCACTAATCCTGTTTGATTTCACCAACCTACCCCCTTACCCAACCGTTATGGAATGGATGGATCCCCCTATTGCTGAAGCCAGGAATGTGGGTACAGCACTTAGAACCAACTAGAAAACTTGCCTATTAACCGCTACGCCCCAGCTGCCTACTTACTTTTCTCTTTACTCTTACCACCAACCCTGTTCGATTTGACTCAAATACATATTAATCCATTAGGTATACCTCTTACAACATGGATCACTCTAACCGGGCATTCATATTTTTTGCACTTTCTGATTCGTTTGTAGGCCAACACCTAAGTCACAAATAGAACATCTACTTCATTAATCTGATGGATAATTACATTGTGTGTCCCTCAATGTGTTCCATACCTCTTATCAATTTATTAAGGGGTTATATTCTTAGCTGCGACCATCAGGAGAAAACAGAAAGGCAACCCAAAGTTATTGACGAGAATAAACCCACTGGGGAAGAAGAAACGACGAGCAAAGGTAAGACGGGTAAAGCCCCAAGCCTCGGAAAGTAGCCCTGGTTGCCAGTTAGGGGGTTATTAAATATTTTGGGCTATTTAGCTCTTCGTCCCTTTTGCTCTTTCTGGCCTTACCATTCCCAGATGCATACCCTAATTGGTTCATTTATTTAAATGGCTCAACTGCGATGGTTATATTGGGTAAAATAGCGTTTCTGTTTAGCGAACTGCAACGCTTATACATAGGTTTTGAATTCAAGCTTAAAGGCAGGATAGTCTTAACTGCCCTAGAAAGGCTTTAGAGGGCCGAACCCTTTCATTCTTTACTTTTAGGTTAAGCAAACGGACTTTCATTCAATGTCCCTTTATTGACTGGATATGCTGCTTACGGCTATCTTGATAGGCCACCCTTTCACTCGCTAATTTACCACCCAATAGGCCACCTTATTAGAGGAGAAATTACCATTGACAAGGCCATCTTAAGTTCGGGCCAGTCGCTCGCGGGACCAGCACACCAAAGCAAGCAAGAACAGTACCCAAGCTAGCAGCATCAACAAACCGAGCACCGCTGCGCGCCTCGCGTCGGGTAAGTTATTTTGACGCTCCCACACCTTAGAGGAAAGGGCAGGGGGGAACTATTGATTGGTCACAGAAGGCTTGTGGCAATCCAAGTTGTGGGTCCGGGACTTATACTTCTGGCAATCACAAGTATAGGTTAGCAATAAAAGCCGAGGTACGTGAAGTGTCTCGCCCGACCTTTCTCTTTCAATGTTTGTTTTCATGGGAGGTCCCTATATACTTATAAAACACCATATTGCTGGTATTCTTGGCTATCCTGACAGTGTAAATAGGAGGCAATCCAGATGTTTGAAGCTTTACCTGAGCAACCTTCCCGTCTTAAGTGCCCATTTTAGAAGAATTTAGGGTTATGGGCTCGAGAGTAGTTATGGTAGCCCCCCGGTAGCATTGCCATAGATAGATAATTATATAGGTTGGGCCATGGAGTCAGCAGGTTCTAATGCAACCAATGAACTCTTATTTTTCTCTTATTTTATCCTTCTCCTCCCTGATCAGATCGAGGGGGTTGATTGAATCGAGGGGGCAAATAGGGTCAAACCAAGACAGGGTGGAACTGGTTTATCGTGAGGGGCCAGCACCAGGTGTGCTAGAAAATACTCCCGGGACTACTAGGGAAAGCCGGTTTAAGTATTATTTAGAAGGAGTAGGAGAATAAAAGGTGGAATGCGAGGAGCCCCAAATAACTGGGTATGCTGGATACTAAAGGAATATTATCATCTCCCCCGGTAGGGGTCACCACACTAGTGCATTGGTTTTTTGCTCCAGCTATATCTCCAGCAGTAACTCTATTTCTAGCGGGTAGGTGGAAAAGCAAGTTATCTAGTCTCTTCTCTTTGGTGATCGTAATAAAAGCAAGTATTTCAAATTATCCTCGTAGATTAGATCGTTTGTAATGCAAGTTGGGCAAGGGATAATGTAGCAGCAGTTCGTTTGTACAGCGATAGCAGCAGTTCGGTAGGTCCAGTTCATCCAGGTGTGAAAGCGAGTTCGTACAGGTGGGTGTAAAGTAAACTTGATGATACAATCGAAAAAGGGCAAAAGGGAAGGTCGGCACATGGCACCCTTGCCTGCATGGCTTAAACAAAAAGGCATTACCCTTCTTCCTTCCCGACCCATACCCACATCTTTGGTTCACATATCGTCGAGCCTTACCTTCATTCTCCAGCTTTACTCATTGCATGTTATCTTATGGTTGTCCAAACTCTTGTAGCCAGGCCTTGGTTTAACTCGGATAGTTGGTTGCTCAGCCTCATTGTTGCACAAGCAGCTTGGCCTTGCTTTGTTCTGCTATATCATTCAAGTTTGGTGAATGGTACACGAGGTACGATAACTCGCTATTGGCTCAGCTTCGCAATGGTTGTTTGGTTAGCGAGCAATTGGTTCAGCTTTGCAATTGTTCTTACCGTGACTATTGGTTTATAGAGCATAGGAGATAGGGATTACCAGCCCCCAATAGAAGTACGAGGTACGGGTAACAAATTAGAACTGCTTTGGACAGATTGGAACTACTTGCTTGGACTGATTGGCTGAGAACTGGACTAAGTGAGTAAGGGAACTATCAGTTTGGGAGTATGACTCGTACAGGTCAGTGAGTTAGCCAAGCCATGGTTAAAGAGCTATTGGTTCGTGTCACCGAGTTGGATGGGACAACTTCGTGTAACCAGTTTGCTTTTAAAGGTAAAGGTTTTCCTCTAATTCTTCTTGCCTGAATGCTTAAAAAGCGAGAAGGGCCCTTCTCGCTTTTTTGTTCAGGCGAGGTAGCTTGGTAGAAGTTCTCTGATTGTTGGAATGTAAATGATTGGTTGACTTTATATGATTGGTGGAATGTATCCGCTTGCTAGAGGTGGCTGGTGTGACGTGTAATGTGTGATGCCCCTTTCGAAAGGCCCCTCCCAGGTTAAAGGCAGCTTCCTTCTTCTGTTTTCCTTAGTGAGGCTGGCTACCTTGCAAAGTTGAAAGGTTAAAAGGCTGATTCCCTCCTAAGGGTTGGCATAATCCAAAAAAAAGCTCCTTAAAATCCTTAGTAGGGCCAGTTGACATACATGGGAACTTACTGCTGTTTGGACTAAGCTTGTATCTTAAGGACGTGTCCAGGGACCTAAGAATAAGGGGGGCATCGATCAAATCAATCCGAGCAGTTCCAATCTCCGCTCCACAGGGATTATTTCTATTTTATAAGGCAGTTTCTACACCGATTTAACCCACACAACTATTGATAGCACATTCATCAAGTAGACTGACCAAATTAATAGCAAAGGTCTAAGTGCAAGCAAGCCCAAGCCATCCCTTTTCAAAGGTAATTGGAGTGCACTTCCGCTATAATTTAAAGTTTACTTATTTGAGTGCACCATGTTCCTTTATATTCGTTCGTTTTAGGCTTATTTTTAGCCACTTCGGCCCTCCGTCCTTCTAGCCTCCTTGTAAGCCAGTCGCCCGCAATAATCTCAATGCGGCAGCAGCATCCCGCCCGTCATCATCAATCTAGCCAGCAGCAAGCCTGCCGCTAATCGTATCTAGTTCGTTCGCAAGAAGAGATCGAAGTAAGTAAGATATCAAGGTCGAATATTTAAGGTTGCTAGATCTGGGTGATATAAAATGAGATATCCTCAGGTCGAAGGGGGTCATCAGTGTAAGTTCTAAGGGGTAAGACAGCAGTTGGTGGGTCGATGGAGGTAGGCGTAAAGATATCTCCTCCTATCAGGCAGTAAGGTCATTATAAATAAATACTATGAAGTCAGTTCGGTTGATGAAGAAAGGTCTAAGTTGTTCTTCGGTCAGGTCTTCGGTCGAAGCGGTGAGGCGGTATTGGCATTCCCGAGATATGGGGACATCTCTTTCATGTATGTGGTTAAAGTTACTCGGCGGGTATCATGGGATGGTGCACTTTCTCGCTTGGCAACGTGTTCCCTGCCTGCCTGTGCCCCGAGACGGGATGTATCGACCGGTTGACTCATAGGGAGGGTAATACTAATCCTCCATCCAACTGCTCTTAAAAACAATTGGATTCTGCTACTCAACATTGATTGGACTCTGCTCCCCAAATGGTCTATCAACGTAAGTAAGTATATCATAGGTTCGGAGTGTGGTAGGCTAGGTGATGCTTCTTATCTGGTTCCTGGTTAGCTGCTCCCTTTGCTAGGTTAGGCTTGGTGGATTCGGCAAATGGCTTCTGACGTCTGTTGGATTGCTCGGTGGGCTCTTGGTTCAATCCTCATCTATCCAGTCTTCACCCCTACCTCCCCGCTTAGGCAGGCACCTTCCATTAGTGATAAAGGTTCCTTCCTTTGCTAGAGGCTCTGACACAAATCATTGGTGATTATAGGTTTTCAATCTAAGTGTGAAGCTCCGAAAATAGGTTAGTGCAGGGTGGGTTGTTGAGCCCCCGACAACTGAAGCTAGTCCAAAATAGGCTGCTTTCTACTCAAAATGTTTTTCTCTTTATAGCCAGCCCATTTCACTCCGTGCTGCTGGTAGGTTAGATCCGTCAATGCCAGCAAGGTTTAAGGTTTCAATGCCAGGTTGTTGTTGCTCCAAGTTACGAGGCACCACCACTACTCAATGTAAGGTGCCGACGTCTATGAGAATAATCACATAAGGAATCAATTGAGAGGCAGTTATCAATCGATATCCACCAGTCAGTTCCCGTACAGCCTAAACCATTCTTTATGTTCCCGTTGGCTCCATCAAAAAAAGAAAACAATTCATCCCCTTCCTTCTAAGCCTTCTTCTCAGTTTTATTATCCGTTTTCTCCGTCTTATAACCCACCATTCTATCTTCCTTCGACAACCCAACCATAGCATAACAAAACAATAGTAAAAAACCAAAGCATAGCACTACTCCTAAAGTAAAGGGTAAGATCTATATATATATTATATATATTTGTAAAGAATATCCCTCCCTGTCTGGTTGGTGAAATGTAAGTAATAAATCGAGCAGTAATAAAATGAGCAGTTATCAATTTATATCCGAGAGTCGGGCCCACTATTTAAACAATAATCATAAGATAGATAGCTTCAAAAACCACCCGTGCTATGCCCAGATTTATCTTGTCTGTCTGTAGTTCAAAAGATAAGTTTCATAATAGGGGTGAAGAGTATTAAACCTAAACCTAGTGCTCAATGAAGGGTTCTAGGGTTATTATTGGGAGCTTAACCGAAGTGTAATTTGAGTTTGTGGCACCATGGGCCTTTCAGGTGATATTCCATCCATACAACATAAAGTGCTTCAAGTAAGCGGGTCAAATAGTAAAGGTTCTAAGTGCCGATCCCCACCCAATTATCTTATATCTTATATGATCTGATCTAATAAGTAGTTGTTCTGGCTGTTGATAATTCATCCAGCAGTTAGTTCCACGATCTCTGCTAAAAGGAAATCCTCTCGAGACTACTGGATACGACGCCACCTCCTGATTCTTTACTTTTACAATTTTTCCACCCTTTTTTAAGTAGTTCAATTCCCAGGTAGGTCCCAAGGCGTAGAAGTAATCCCCCCTATAGGCGTACGCCGCCTTTGCTTACGGAATTTCAGTTGTTTGCAACGAGAGGAACAACGGGCCAGACCTATAATCACCGCAACCAGGCAAGCCGGAAATAGAATATACAAAGATAGAAAAGAATAGGGAAGCGCGCCAACGACCAAGAACAACAGGGGAAGGGACAGAGCAGCAGGAAGACAGGCTGAAGCCAGCTGTGAAGGGAAGGAAGAAGGAAGATGATGCCAAGGCTGCAGGCCCCCTTCATAATTAATAAGGGAAAGAGAGAGCTAGAGCAGCAAGGAAAAACACCTATAATACGAACAAAGATCGAAACAAGACCACACAGCCCACTCACCCCGTAGTCACTACTTGAATCACCAAAGCCAAAATACAAGTATTGCTTACCCCTGCCTTGCTGCTGTCGTCCCTGGAGAAGAAAGACGAGCCGCCGTCGTCATCAGGAAGATCACCACCGTATAATAAGAAGGAAGAAGAGCCGAAGCCTGAGAATGAAAAGTATTGCCCCTTTATATGCTACCTTTCGACTCTAGCAATAACCGCGAAGAATTTATAACTGGGTTTGTGTTTGCTCCTTTCCATGAACTCTGAATGGCGTACCACTAGCTTTATCCCGCCTGCACACTAGCGCATCATGAACTTTTTGACTGGCTATGAAATTTTAATATATAGCAGTATACTGGCCCAAGGTCTGGCCCAATAAGTTCACTAAAATTCCATATGATAGCCATTTATATTCCATCAATTTACGGCATGACCGGTAACTGCTTTTACTACAGCTGATTGTTTAGCAAATTTGTGGGCTAGACACTGTAACGGAAGTAGTAATGCTAGCACAGCGAACAGTTGGTAAGGTTTATGATAGCATTCGTTCCGATCCAGAGGAATATGTGCAAAGTATTATATACGACGTACGTTTCCGTTATAGGTCATTATTTAATTGGCAGGTCATTTCCAATGGATCGCACACATGAGTTTTAGTCAAATAGTTATTCCTTCAAATTGACTAAGCAACTGGTACTTTATCTCTGGTAATGAAAACACTTATAAATGGAGCTGGTCAATGGAGTCTGGCGCCTCCATGATAGCTCATATCCCTCCTTGCCGTTTGTCCTACACACCTTGTTGAACGTGTTGATCAGATGAATAAAAATCCTGGTTGGGGAGTTTTGTAATCAGATAAAACTTGTTTCGAATCACGTGAACCAGAACAAGTGGACACCAGTGTTGGTCCGGCTCCTCCTTCCAATTTGGAAGAACCACCAACCACGCAGGAATTCATAGGTGTAAAGTGTATCCGTGCCAAGCTTTCTATATATGATAGATATTACTTAAGTTCCTTGTAACCGCTGCTAGGGGCTCAACAGTCCTTTCTACGGCTCTGGCTAGCGATTTCTCCCAGGCATTCGATTCAGCCTACGTTGGTGGATGGGTTACTCAATGTTAGGCAAACACCAAAAGCACCTGTCCCCCACTTCTGCTTACTATAGTGTTCCAGGCTCCTAAGTTGCCGCGTAAGAACAGATGCAAAAAGCGCGGTTTCATTGTACACCTTCCCCCCAATAACCCCGTAACACTATCGGTTTGCTTATGGGTCAGTCATCCAGCAGCAACTGAATGCATCTCGCACCTATCTCAGATCCATCTCTATATTCACCTCAGCACCAAGACACTCACTCTGCCATCTGGCCGGGTCCAATCCTCCTATCCATTTGACCCTGGTTTCTGCGTAGGGGATGTTCAGTCCCCCGTCGTACATCCAGCCGCTAGATTGAAAGGTTCAACTGAACCCAACTCTACTTCGCTCAAAAATAAGGGACACCAAACTGAACGATGACGTGGTTAAAGAATAAACGAGCTGCAGTCAGTAGTCGCTATGTTCTTTAAAATTGGCATGGCTTCAGCCCATTTGGTAAAGTAATTGACAGCCAAAATGATGTATTTATGACCGTCGGAAGAGGGTGGGTTACACTCCACCATAAATCCAATGGCCCATTTACAGAATGGACCAGAAGTGATCACAGGGTGCAATGGGGCTGGTGGGGTCCATGCCTTTGGGGCATAAAAAGGAAGGAGGTTAGCTGGCTGGTATAATCGCCGGGGCTTCCTTTTTATCGCTTGCTGAATATATGTTTTAGGAAGGTCCTCCAACAAAAGGAGGTGGAAACACATTAAAAATAAGGATAGTATAAACAGGGCACCTACAGTGCACAGCAAACTGAAAGTACACAAGTTTACCAAAAGCATTTCACCTTCAGCCCACCAGGAGAACCTACCTACTTTTTATCAATTGCTTACGAGCTCATTCCAATAATAAGACTTAGGGATGTTATAACCTCAAAGCCACAGCCCCATATTGAAATGCTTTTTACCTATGTTTCCACTCATATGCGAGGAGAGATTTAGTTCACCCTTAACATGATACCCGTCAACCATATCCTGGTCGCTGTACCCCGTTAAATAACAACATTTCATACCCAAGAGATAAATAAGGCCATACCCTGGGAAGGGACTCTTTGCAGTGAATGGTTGGTTTCGTTCTTTGAATGGATTCTTTGCGCAATGACACGGGGCTAGGTATAGGGGTGCATGCTCTGTGAATGGCTTTCTGTGTTTGCTGTTATGTGAATGGCGCGTTAGTTCCCATTTCCCACCGGAAAAGAAAAAGCCCAGTTGTTGCATACGTTATATATATATTTTCCGTGTTTCTGCCTGACGAGAAAGATCTTTCCATTCTAGCCATACATACCCCTTCAGTTAATAACCCACAGATGATTTACGTTCACCCATACCCAGTACTTACTTATGCAGAACAGGAGTTTATACAAGACCCTTAACGCTACGGAACCATGGATAAATTAACCTGCCGCTACAACTAGACAGACCGAGAGAGATACATGGTTGGTTCATATACGTTGATTCACCGTGCGCGTGTTACCTCTTTATTTTATTGCGGGCTAAATTTATTGCAGGCGGGCTTCTTTTGCTTGCTTACTAGAACGTGTGGTGATACCAACGACACCAGGGCTGGCTGGATCGGGAGCTTGCTTCTTTAGCTTGCTAAATGTGTATGCGTGGAGTAGGTGGGGTGGTCCAACAGAATAAAGAGAAGGAGGTGGTGGAAAACAGTGAAACGAAAGCGGTTAACCTTAAGCCCATCAGTGAAACTTGCTTGAGAGAATATTGTTGCCCAGATAGATCTTGTTGCTTACTTACGCTAAACAGACGCCATTGGAGTTTAGAACAACCTAAAGGCCTTAGTGGAGCCTGATTTCTGCTTGCGAATTCACCCATCGAACGAGATAAATTATGTTTCCCTATGTTGACACGAGATGCAATAGATTTTTTTATACATGTTCCCACCGGAATAGAGAGGAAGATAAACCTTATGGGCAATAAATATGAAATGATTTTATACCTATATGAACGCATACAGAGATGGAAATAAACCCGCCTGATCTCTGCTTCTGGATCACCCCAAGCCTTATGGACAGATACTCGTTCATGTTGCTAATTGAGCCGTCCCCTTAAGAAAGTCTATTATTTAAACAATCTGCCCTGTTGTAATTTAGTTTCATGAACAAATGTTTCCCAAAACTACTATTCTAAGTTAGGCTACAAAGTTAGCACAGAGATAATTGATTTATGAATAAAGAAAACCTTTAATATAGCTGCAAACAAGCAATAGGTTAGCATGTAATCAAAAAACAAGGGACGCTCATTCACATGCAAAAACAATGCTAAGAAATGGGGTACGCACCTGCCTACTCACAAGGCCCCCTCTCTCTCCCAGAAAAATCCCAGGATGACCAACCTGATGGATATTATGCTATCCCATATTTTGATTATTTTCGCAAGGATTCCAAACCAACTCATAGCTTACGGGGTATCCGCTGGCATTTAGGCATGCATGGCAGTAGTGCCTAGCCTGGTCTGCTGGGGTAGGGTGTCTCTGGTTGGGTGGGATAAGATAAGAGCCAGGGATTGCTTTTTATTACTTTCAATATATATATATATATTCAAGTGGGCTGGGGGCTATGCGCACAGAATTCTTTATTACCCCGGTGGGACGGGGTTTAAATATAAGGAATGACGAACACTTGGAAATGCACCACAGGATGCCGTGCACGGAATGAACCGGGGTGCTTTGACCATGGGATCAGTGCTTTTTTACCTGGACTAGATGCAATGACGAAGCGTTACATACGTTGATATACATTGAGAGGGTCATACCAAAAAGAAGGGTACTCGGGGAGGGAGAGAGATTAGATAGAGACATTCTGGGGAGTGGAGCCATTCACCTTGGGCCTAGACCACTAAGTCCGCCAAGTTAGTTAGTTTACTCGCCATATGCGATATAAGTACTTACCATAAAACCAGAGTAAATATAAAAGTTCTTACCGGCAGACAAGTGTGATTGAACCAAGTTCCCAGACAATTATAGAAGTCCTCCAGCAATGGATAGAAAGGGGAATAAGCCCCTCAGCAACACATACCCAAAAGAGAAGGACCATTTTGGCATACCCATTACTGCCCCACTCCCACACGTCAACCTGGGCCCAGTACGCATAAGGAAGGTGGGTGGGTACCGCCCAGGTCACATTTTCCAAGCCAGGCAACACACAGTTCATTTATTCCAAGTGTGTTAAGTGAGTGGTACCTATTGTTTGTGTTAGGTGGTTATAATTGCTTGCCCCCCCCTTTGTGAAGGACCCCCCCATCAAGCCCCACATTATTGCTTTACCGACCGCATACCCTCCCTTCAATCCGCTGGATCAGCTATCATAGAGAAACTTCATCAAAGGCATAGAGTAAAAAAGTAAATCAATTTAATGCCCCGATGATGGAGGAAGGATACTTTTTCCCGGACCTCCAAGAAAGGATATTTTGAAGCTAAGAATGATAAATAGTGAATTAAGTCTGTTTTATAGAACCATCCCCAGATGGGGAACCAAGTGGAGTAGCCGAGTATAGCGGCCAAGGAGAAGAGTATCCAAGCCCATCCAATAAAACCCCATTTGAACTGGACTGAAAGGTCTTTCTCTTTAGTCCCCCCCTTAAGAAGCCTTAGTCAATAATGGCAGGCAACCTTAAGAATACTATATGGCAGACACTTATTATTTATAAATTAGTTTTTACTATTATCCAATCACTGGGACCTTCTTTCAATGCTCGGCAAGGTTTTGTAACTGTTCCACCAGCTAAACTTATGGCCTGGGCCAAACCAACAAACATGGATTATATTGAAACTGGTTGTTTATTTAGGTAGTGGGTGCTAAGGATAACCTCAAATGACAAGTTCAACGTCTCCATGCAAGCTTGTATATCAATGAGAAGTAGAGTACCTTCTATACAGCTCTATCTATCTTAAACAATGTGGATGATACACTCACTGGCTATAAGCTTACCAGCTAGCAAATACAACCTCAAATACAACCTCCTGGTTACTATCGGACTTATTGGCAATGATATTTACTATTGTTGACCACTGGAAATGGACCTGCCATGCTCGGCTATCCCAACAAACATGGTGGATTCAATCCAAGTTGTTGTTACTTTACTTAGGGAATGGGTGGGTGCTCAGGGGATCACCTACCTCTTTCAATGGACAAGTTCAACGTATATATGCGAGTTTGGTCGAGTATCAATCGACGCCCCCCTAGTATATTTTAAGTTCGTGAAGTTGTCCTATTTGTCCAACCAAATTATTATGTGCCTGCTCCACCCAAACCTGAGGCCACGGAACTCTATTATAACTCCCATGCATTATTCCCGATCGATATATACCTATATTAGCAGCTTCCAAGTCGTACTACCCATCCTATTACTTAGATAATCTTCCATATTCAAATTGGTTTTTTGTCGGAACCTGCCCCCTTAATAAAGGAAAGAATAACCCTATTTATTCACTAGAGTGAGTTCCATGGAGAGTAGTAAGGCCTTAGTGCTAATCAACTATAATGCCCCCTCCTCCATCGGTTTTTAAAAATACAAAAAGAGATCTCCTACCTATTGGATCTCCGGCATTTAGTTAATAAATAAAATCTGTGATCGAGTGATCACCACCTGGATCGCCTGTTGGACCGACTGTTGTTATTGAGTGCATTGAAACCTGGATAGCTACCTGGATATATTAAATCACCACCAGGCCATTATAATAAACATTCAAAGGGGGTATAGTTCATAGCCTCATATTGATTATTTATAGCTCCTATTTAACCCATCCACTCAATGTCTGTAGAGGTGTCCTGTCCACTTTTGTACTCCACACGAGCCCTGTCCTCCGATTCTTTTTCTTTGGAGCTGACCTAACAACTAAAGTTTGTCCACCTTGTTCGTTGTCCTTAGGCATGCTCCCAAGGACTCACTTATAGCAAGTCCAAACCGTGATATACATGTCACCAACAACAACAACAAACAAACATTAGTCCACAATTTGAAAAACTAGTCTACAACAAATGTCCGAGCAATCATCCACGAGTTTTTCAGAATGCCCTCCTCTTGTTAGACAATGAATGTCCAATGTGAAAAGGATTTGTTATCATATTAACATTTAACAATAATAAATGAGAAAACATTCTTCAATTTTATAATAAGCATAAATAAAAATGAAATAGGTAAATATAATAGTATATTATGGAAACTTAACGGAAATAAAAATATTTATATTATATCATAGTTTTTATTCTAATTAGCAATGTACCAGTCAATAGTAAATAATAACATGTTGTACATAACCAAAGACACGATCACAAATGATGCACTAGTTTAAGTCGAAAGCTAAGTGTCGAGAGGAAACCCACTAAATAGTCCACTAATTTAGAAACATTTTACAGGAGGACAAGCATACCATCAAGTCCTTATCTGCGATGCTCAACCTACATACTTCATAATAGTAACATAGCGTAAAAATACTTAAGTGCAACAACATGGCCCTTTTGATTCTTTTGAGTCAGGAAGGCGGCTATGATTTCTTCGAAAGTAAAAGAGTATAATATGAAGTCTCTGTCTAGAAAAGGACTTATTCAAACTGGAGAGCTAGTGATTTCGGCTTTTATATTTGTGAGAGCCTCTTGTATTTCATATGAAATCGGTGTCAATATTGGAGACGATGCATTTGCCAATATTTCGCCAATTTCTGATACACTTTGTTCCCTTATTTTTAAAAAAGCCTATCCTTACGATATTACGCGACCGAATAATACGGCCAGGTTGCCTCACAAATGAAAGCAAAGTTCGGACTAAATGCCCCCCACTAATAGTCGGAGGAAAAACTAACATTGTTAGGTTAATATATACCCCACTCTTTATCGGAGGTAGACCTTATAGACCCTTACTTTTCATTCATGTATAAACCTTTTTAACACCGATATCACAAATGAAATCTAAGCGTAGCCATTATATCCAATTCAATCTAAGCTAGGGCAGGAAAATGGCTGGGATAGGTAACCTTTCAGCATTGACTTCCCATTGCATTAATCCCCGCTCTTCCATATTCTCTCTCCACTAAGATAGGAATATCTCTGTGGCTCAAAGATGGAATCTTAGGTGTCAAAGTGCGGATCTCATTCATCTAGTAACAAAAAGAAGGGACCCGAAACGTACGATATATCATCGGAAAGGCAGATGTCGTAGGGGTTGCGAAACGGGCCACTTTGTTTTGGAAGATATGGCACCAGAATGGAGCCGGTCGTATCTCATATCGAGCCATTGGAGCAGCGCGTCGTGGAGCCTAGCACCTCTATTTCATAGTGCCTGAGTTGGAGACTGTAAAGCTATTTACTTACATAATAAAGATAGTTACCATAGGGCAAGTAGTGTAGCTTATGGCTTTTTCGCTGACGCTCAGCTAATTGGAATAGATCCCATAAAACCTTTTTCCGGTCTTCGTTAGTTCTCAATGGAGAGAGCCGCTAGTCATAGCCTTTTGTAATTGCTGTGAGGTCATTACTGAGCAGAGTTGTAGCACTGACCGGACGGAGCTTCTAGGCAATGAGAGTATCCAGCCCAGCCCAATTGTCCACAGTCAATTAGTCTATTTGATTAGCCAAGTAGCCAAGCCAAGCTATGACCGGCTGACAATGACAGTCAATATGATTTTCAATCTGCAATTAAACAGGGGTTCTATAAGTGGACCACCTTCCCAAAACATCTAGCCAGCAAGCTAAATAAGCTAACCAGCCATCTTGCCTATCTGTGTGAAACGCTATTAAATGGCCCAGTTAAGTAAGAATAAAATCAACTTTAGTTCCCCGAGGGATTCCTTGAACCCATAAAATTAGGTTGTTACAAAGGTGCGAAGCCGCTTGTCCCTTCTGAGGGCAAGGAAATGAAACTATTAATTTTGGGAGGGGAGGGGCGATAGCCAGGAGCCAGTCATAGTCGATCATAGCCATAACTCTTAGCAGCCATACCCGGAAGAGAAGAAGATAATAGAAATGAAGTAACCTATTGAACCATCATACCCGAGAGAAGGAGTTAGTTAACCCATCTCCAATGAACAGATTGATTATGTTCCCTCCCGTGTTTCCGTGTTCTTAGGCATATGATCCGGGTGAAATAACTCCCTTTTGCTGGAGCAAAATATCTATCTGATTTCATGCATTTAGATGATTGCATCCATCCCATATTGTGAAACAGGTACCCCCAGGGGTAAGTCCGGGAAGTAGTGTTCGAGTTTAATGCACTAATACCGGCATTGATTGCAAGGCCTTTATACACTCGACCAACGGGAGAAGAAACACAAAAAACCATATTTTTTCATTAAGTGGGTTCACTTTGCGTGCGAGTCGATCAACGATCTCCCTTGAAGAAGGTATGCTTTGATCAACCCTTTTCGAAGTTGGATGCCGAAGATGGAGAAGGATGGTTGAACACATTGAAACCAGGTTTCTGTATTCAGTCACTCTTGCTGCTGCCCTACTAAGTAAATAAATTTATGGCGTAAACAATAACATCGTGCTATTAACGACGCTAGGATAAAGAGAAAGAAGCTTAAATTAATCATTCCGCTTCTCCGCTAAGGTCTTTTCGGGTCATCTGGTCATCCATCTAATATAAATAAAAATGAAAGGTCAAGCTCTAAGTCTATTGTTATCCCCGTCAAAACAAGAAAGACGAATACAGAGAAGAATAAAGAGAGAACAGAAAGAAAGACAGACAGCAAGCAAGGGGGGGGAGTGTGTTATGTAGTGGGGAGTAATAAAGAGAGGGTAAGGATTTATTGGTTGATCCGATCCCATCCCGGAGAAGTAAATAGCTGTATCTACAAAACATTCATTCATTAAGTTACGTAGTGATGGTGCGCTCGCTGTATGTGATACTGGATGTAAACTGGCTGGGTGAATCCTGTTCCTTTCCTATAATATAAATCTAGTGCAGTAGCAACTAAAAATGGATTATTCAAGTAGGGTTGGAACCAAGGCAAGGTAGGGGGGGGGTTTATTCTGGTTACCCTCCATCGTATTTATGGCTGAATCAGCAGCACTCCATCTCCTACTAGGGTAGAAAGCAGTAAGGTAAAGTCGGGTTAAACAGGTAGTACGCACATAAGTAAAAGTAAGTAAACAGAGTAAGAAAGCACTGCTACCACTCACTGTTATTCCTGACTGAATGAATGGGTTTAGGCAGGCAGCAAACTCCTAAATATAAGGTGGAATGAGGGCAGTAGCAAGTAAAGTATAACACATGCACTTCAGTAAAGGTTCAGTAGGCAGGGGCGTAGCAGTAGTCATAGTGGTACCAAATATGTTATCAGTCTGTATTGTCTATAACAGGTTGATGTATCTATCCAAACGCCTGTGACCAATGCTTGCTCTCTCATTGACCATAAGCAATCAATGTTTCTGAAGTGCTGGCTTTATTTAATCAATCTGGATTTATATAAATCCGTCCTTCTTTATATGTCACCTTTCGTTAGTGAATTTACCGCTGTGACAAGGAGCGAGGAGCGACGGAGGAGCCAACTGCCCCCCCTACCAAATAAGTACTTCGGGGCGAAGATACAAACCATAGGTAATCGGACTGAACCAGTTAATTGGCTTCAAAAAGTAAATAGGGATCTACTAACCCAGGCAGGCAAGTACTACCAGCTCTCGGCACTGATCGACTGGTGCCTCTGCCTCTTTTGAATTAACGTATGTAAATCATTATTCCATCCGTTTGGGTAGAAACTATGTTTTGGTAGTGTTAAGTTAGGTAGAGGAACTATGTCTCCGTCGCGGTAAGGGTCATGATCCAGGTAGGAACAATTGTTGCGTACGTGCGACCCCGTAGGGAACCCATCAGTTGGTTGGGTCTGTTGGTTACGTGGGGTACCGCATAACCTCTATGGTAACCATGTCCTGTGTGAATAATAAGTAAGGGTAATTTTATTGGTGCATCTCAAACTGGGACTATCCCCCCAGACTGAATCCCTGACCAGCATTAAATACATTACTCCAGGACGCGTGAATGGCTCTTATCGATCGGCTCTGACAGGCAAGTGTTCTCCCGGTAATCGTCCGTTGTCCCACTCCTCTCGAAGACATCTTCCATCTTTATTAACTGGGGGGGCGGTATCAAATATATATTATATATATATAACAACTATGCAAAACTAGCAAATTAGGTGCGATCTGAGCCAACCATGCAAACTGGGTTTATTAACTTAATTATTATTCATTATCATTGCATCTCACTTAGTTGTTTAATTTATCAAAACACATGGCCATACACACACTGCAATAACTTACTCTACGCAGAATACACAGTCCGCGGGGCAACTACATTCTCAAAACACTTTTTGTGCATATGCATCCTCCCACAAGCTTTCCACCACAAGGAGGGGGAGAGGAAAGAAACCCCAAAAGCCATAAGAGAGAATATAATAGCTGAACTGCTTCAGCTATAAGGTAGATTATTAAAGAAGGAGCTTAGCAAAGCTGTATAGACAACAAAGGGTGGATCCAACTAAGCAAGAGGAGCAAGAGGACAAGCAATCATAAGAATTAAATCCTACAGGGCTAAAGTTGCAGTTTTGGAACCCGCTTAATAAGATCGTTGCAGTTGCATAACCCAGATCGAGCGAGTTCCCCGGAGTGGTACAGTATTTCCGGTTCAGCCAGAGCAGTTGCAGATCCCGAACATGTCCAGCTCAAGGTAAAGGCGGGCGGGCAGCAGAAGGCAGCCTGTTTTGCATAAGCAAGCTGGTCCTCAGGATCCGAGAGGTTATATATATATATATATATATTATTTAAGTCAGCCGGACAGAAGCGAAGCATGAGCTCCGTCTCCCTCCTTTATCTCTGTCTCTGTTTAAACCAAGAAGTATAATCACCTTTAACCTATATATATAGAAGGTACCATTCTTTCGGAGAAGAATTGATGAATCGTGGCTCGCGATCTGTAAGAAATATTTATTGAAACAGAGTCTATTTGGATTGGAGGGTTGGCTGTGTCTTTCTCCTTTCCTTTAGGCGAGAGCAAGGCACGGAGTGAACGAGCCCTATACGCCGTATAAGTTGTTTTATTCTATCAATCCCTCTCCCGGTGGTGGCCTTCGCCCATTGCCCTCCCACCCAATAAATACTTAGGGCTTTTCAGCGGACTTCTCATCCCGAAAATGAGAAGTTTTTAAGATCTGGTCCAACGAAACATAGTGTTTTCACCCGCCCAACTTGGTAGGTTATCAATGAATCAATAAATAAATGGTGCTTCTTCTCTTGTCGATGCATAAATCCAGGTTATAAGTGTTTGTTGGATCGGTGCCAAGTTATTGGGGTAAAGAGAAAATAAAGGGATAGAAGGCGGCAATCGGGCATGGAGTGAAGTTTATTCCGTAAGCACTGAGCGTAGCTGGGGTTGTGCGAAGAGAGAGAGGAGGGAGGGCAGAGCAGCGGTGTGTAGATCGTCTTTTATTTTATGCTGGAGATGAAAGAAATGTATGCAATAGGAATATATACCTGGTTTGCTCTAAAACCCACCTACCAAAGTAAATCAAGGAGATCTGCAATTACAGACCGACCCATGAGTGCTCCGAACACGACCTGTGTCATTGCTCGATTTGAAGCGTTTTGATGAATGAACGCCTACTTGGTTGGTTCTCGTTTATCGCTTCGCTGGGAGTGTGTTTCATTTATCGCTTCGCTTCCCTCTGCTTTTTGTTTAGAAGCGTTCATAAATATCGCTTGTCGTGGAAGGGTTTACTGCCGCTGACCCTGAACGGTACGGAACACGGTTCCTACTGACGCCCTACCTTCCAACGAGGGGTCCACAGAGAAGATAGGTGGAAACAGAAGTGGTAATTGCTTTTTATACTACTTATGGGAGATTCTTCCGAGGAGCATGTCAATTAGCTTACGGGGAGCACTTGGTCGGATTACACAAGCAGAAGCGTCAGTGGCATGGAGTGGAGTGTGCGTCGACAAAAGCGAGTTCGTTTTATATAGAACCTGAGTGAGGAACCCTAGGCCTGGAAGCCGTGGTTGGCTAACCAAGATTGGATTCAATTAACTCTTTTCGAGGAAGGAGCCTCCATGGTCCCAGTTAAAATAGGCCCCATAGCAAGTCGAAATAGGTATTCACCACGCACGGGGTTGAGCGACTACTTGTTAAATCAGTTAAATAACAAGTTGCACTAATATACAAGTATTGGCTGTGTATGGCCTTCTGACAATGTGACTGGGATGGTATTTACTGGCTAGCAGCAATGGACCCCCAGGGCACTTATGGTAGTGCTAATAAGGAGCGTTAAGCCACTCCCCCGACCTAAGAAGGGCAAGGATCTCACCTAAATAGTAATTACTGGGAAGAATCATGGCTATCAGAGAGAAATACTCTTTCAGAGCCAGAACATATAATTAGCGGATGGTTACTTAGCGGATGGGATTGCGGGTGGTATTTTATTTATTAGAGTCAATGGCAAGGAGGACGTATACATGCGGTTCAAAACTTGGACTAAGGAACTAGGGGCTACGATAGGGCATTCCCTAATAGTACTGTCTATGCTCTATGGTTTTTATTACCTTACTAATTAATCATTTGACATTTTGGAAGTTATACTACTTGCCATGGACAATAAGGTTCAACTATCAATGCGATATACCATATAATAGTCATAGGTTGTAATGGATTTAAGGGTATACACGGCTCTACCTGTTTAGTAAACATCCCATTAATAATAGTCCCTGTGACCCGTTTAGTCCGAGGAGTAGGTCCCTTCTTTCCTTACACGGGAGGTCTGGAACCATAGGAGGTATTGACACTTGAGGCCTGCAACTTTGAGATCTGGACATAGATCTGGTGGAACAGCAACACGTTGTCGTCATGCCCCCTGGATGAAAGCTAAGTGGATGACTAAGAGAGTCTATCTTAAGGCGTTTAATAAGGACTAGGCAACTAAGAGGGAGAGGGCTCATAAGCTAAGAGTCTTTACGGAAATGGTAGTTATAGAAAAAAACTACAGCAGATCGTAGATGCCAAGACCAAGAGACTAAAGAGAGACAGGGACTAATACCAGGAACCAGGGAAGGGCCACCACTATATGGGAACTCAATACTGGGTAAAGCTAGTACAGTCCAAGAGTTTTTTTATTTAGTTAATGGAATAGATTTGGAATTGAGTGCATAGAAACCCACCAGGCATTTACACTTTAAATAGAGTACCGGAATCTAGTAAATAAAATAGAACTACCTGGGTATCCTGCCAGCAACAAACAAACAAGACCAAGCTTGGAGCTATTGGTATAATGAACCCTTCTTACTGACTCACACCTCACTCACGAACTGCCTGGGCACGTGAGAACCTGAAGAGTAGTAGAGTAGCCTCTATCTCTGTTGAGTATAAGTGTGTTTATTTCTCTTTTTGTGCTATAGCTCGGATCAATCTGTTATAAACTAGCTGATAACATGCATTGTTCCATACTTAACTGCTATTTATACTCTGAGAAGCTTACTTCATCATTAGGTTTCTTTGTTGAGCTAAGCTTTACTGATAGGTAGCGTATCTATGCCCCAGCCGCACTTTATATATAAAACGAGCTCTTTTCTAGCCTGGTTCCCATTGCCTGCCGCTCAGTGGTTTGTACCGGTCTGTGCTTATTGGGAAGTATAATGTATTCCCTGTCTGTGGGTTCATAGTGTAGGTATATTCTATCCAGGGGGTGGTTAGTTATGGTGGTTTTACATTCTTCCATATGGTTTGTTGGACTTGCACACATCCCCATGTGCTTGGAGCTTAGTGTCATCCTTTGGCGGACCTCTTGCTCATTATTTTATCATTTGTCGACCATTTACACATGGATGGAGGGTCTTGCACACTTATTGAGACCAAGGCATAATGTTTAAGGTGGACCACTTATGGATTATTTTACTACTTCTATTGCTTAGAGCCTTGTGCCTTGGTGAGATGGATTTATGGCATATTCCTTGAGATATTATCATGGTTTTACTAGCACTATCTTTGGAGGTAGTTGCACATTGTGATGACTTGGCATTATTATATGATCTAACCATTTACACACTTATGGAAGGTAGTTAAATAAAATAAATAGGAAAACTAGTTCTTTTTCTTACCATATGGAAGAATGTAAAACCACCATAACTGGGGTTAGTTAGGTGTAAAGTTGGCTGATATAAGTAATCAGTAGTTATAAGGTTCGGTTTCAATAAATAATCATTATTCTCCAAGGGCCATGACATAAGCTTAGCGTCCCGTGTTCAGGACCTGTGTAGGTGCTGCTATCTCCGGTAGCAAGATCGAAGATCTCAGGCGGGTAGGTTAAACTGTGGGTTTTTCGGTGTAACCGTACTACTCGCAGGCTGATCCAATATAAGGGATAGCTAGGATAATAAACTCGGGCTGGGAGCTCGTTTCCACTTTTGATAAGTTCGTAAGAAATAATACTTCGATATAGTCTGTATGAGTTAATGTCTTGGTTAGTTAAGGAGAGTATATAATATCTGATGCTAAAGAGCGTGATAATATCCCTTAAAGTTATTGGTTCGAAGGTCTTGGCCTCCTCCTAAAAAAGAATCACCAAAAGATCTTATGCTGTAGAAACTCTGTGTTTCAATATTTTTTTCTCTGGGTGGGCCGCGCTGCCCGCCACGCTAAAGATAAGGAAGCGGGGCTTTCCTATGGGTTTATTCTTTATATATTATTATTGGCCATATATACCTCGCTACGTCACGTATCCTTTCTTACCGGTTTGAGTGCTTGCTTAAAGGTGGGGTGCCCGGAATGGATAAGGTCTCGGCGGAAAATAAAGAATACTTCGATAAGTATGGTTATCGGGAGGCTATGTTATTCCTCGCTACCCAAAATTGTCATTATCTACCTCGCTACGTGGATTCCCCTTCGGGCTAGCAGATATGTTATATGTTGCCTTCCTTGTTTCTTGGCTAGCTGGTCTGTCTCCCTTAAAGTAATGGGTGATCAAATTTATTTATCCTAGAAAGTCTAGGTAGATTACGCATTTCCTACCCTATTGCTTTCCTTATTACTAACAGTAAATAAATTTATTGAAATTAAAGGAGCACTTACAACATTAATATGCAACCGAAGGGAGCACTAAACCCTCGCCCTCCTTCTGTCGGGCCTGCTCGCGCATCCTCTGTGAACCTGGCCGCCTTACCTGAAAAATTGTCCTCTGCCCGCTTGCTGTCCTTGCTCTATGAAGGGCAATACCTATTGGACCTACGAAAGCTAAGCATCAAGTGCATCAACTCTTGGATCGCCACCTATCCGGATTGAAACCTACCTGGATCGAGGGTGGGTGCGGTACGAATCAGTTAACGTTATCACGTATAATAGCAAATTTTCATTTTTAAGAGTGATTCTTATATCTATTTTGGTCATTCATTTCGCATCGCTTTTTTACTATTTTCCTTCCCTAAATTGGCCTCGCGCATAATATTACGTTATAATTCCTCACACTTTATAAAACACCCGCCCCTGTAAAATCTAGCTGGATTTTCTCTCTCTCGTTATGGATTAAGAAAGATATTTCCATTTCTAGCACCTTAATATTTTATAATATTGAAGCATTTTATACAAAAAGAAAGAGATCTCTAGATCTGCCTAAGCCTAGAACTGATGCCCCCGCACCTTAGAAGAAATGAAATAGAAAATTGCTTTTGATAAAAGCATGAATGGTTCTTTTCTTACCCGAGTTTGACCCGGCCGGGTCTTCCCCGATCTGAAAGTAAGCCAGCCCAATAGTTTTATAGTGGGAGAATGAGCTAGGCCGACCTTCCCGGAATGAAGTGGGAGAGATATCAGTAAATAAAATACTTGAGGTGAGTTAGACTTTTAGTTATTGAGGTATTCCGGGTCATGAGTCCGTGGGATAGCCGTCGGTTACTTACATTAATCCGTTTAGTTAATGGATTCACTTACAGCTTGAGTTGGAGATCCAACACTTCAAACTTTTTTACCCCTTGCAATTACCCCGCAACTGGACAAAGGCATCTACAGGCTCACTTCCCCCTTACTTGGCTTTGGGGGGATCTCGCCGTAGGACCTAAACCTTGTTTCACTCTTGAGGTAGGGCAGATGTAATGTATGTGAGCGAGTCAATGTTGATGAATGAACCTGAGCGACTTACAACAGCCCTGCGAATCCGTAGGGACATTAAACTCCTAATGACTGGGATTAAAGTTGCAAAAGATCCCACGAACACAAGTGATTTATACAACAGTGGAAGGCCTAATAATGAAATAAAGAAGAACATAGCGTTACCTGGATAGAGCTTTAGCAAAGAGCTTTAGCAAATGGTTGGTTGGATGATCGCTACCGCTGATACCTGCTGCCTGCTTATCGATTTCTTGCTACCCATATTGATTTATCTTCTTCTTGCCACCTTCTCGATCTTGATAACTGATTGAGATTTTATCTCTCTCCCTTCCTATCAGCTGGTTTTCCTTTCCTTCCTATGTTGCTTGTCGTCCATCCTTCTTCATGTTGTCCCTTTCATTCTTTCCTTCTTATTATTACGTATAGACTGCCTTTGTGGGGTATGGGGGGTGCGTGAGCGGCTGCTCCGGGGATTAGGATCGGTCGATCAAAAAACCTTTGCCAAATACGGCTGGGACCAGAAAGAAACACATGCTTAAATGGGCGGCGGGTTATATACGTCTAGAAACACACAGCGTTGATTAGATACGTGGAGAGAAAGAAAGAAACACAGGAAGGAGCAGGAGTTAGGACCTGTCGTGTGCAGAGAATAAGAAACAGAGCGCCCAGCACGTGGGCAGAAAATAAACAGACAGAGCGGGTTGAAGCCGGCCAGAGCACAAGATAAAATTAAGAGCTGGATCTTGTGTGTCACACGAGGAGAGAAAGAGAGAAAGACCAGCTTATATACGCATATAGACATTACGATCACACATACTCAGTAAGCCCATATCCTCCATTACGCTTTCAGTTCAACCTTTCATACTTATAGGCTACGCTTCTAGTTACATTACTTTGGCTCTCTGGTTATTTATCCAACCCACCCATATAATTTCCCCCACGCCTTTCTCTTCCTCCACACGGCCTTCTTGAATACATATAGGCCTTGGGCTATAGAATAAAAAAGAGCCTGGACAATGGGAACACACCAGGGAGGGACGACTGGACCAATAGAAGAGAGAGGACCTGTCACTTGATAGAGCCCGTTAACAGATACACAGACTGCTCTACCACTACACACACAAACACACAACGTAGCGCTATTGCACACACAACACACAGTTTATATTATATATATATGTCATTTATTCTACATAGCATAGATTTATTAGATACATAGCACGAGGCCTTAACTCACGATAGATAGTAGGTCTTGACACTTGAAAGAGGCCTTGACTCAAAATCCCGACCCCTTCCATTTCCGCCTCACATCACCACATTCAACATGCATACCCCATTCTCCCATAATACCGTTCTATCATTACCGCATTCCATACGCCTGCCCACTAAACTAACCCAGGAAGGACCAGTAAACTTTCAATACGCCTGTCCAGTACACTCTCACCCGGAAATTAAGGAGTATTATTACTGCTTGTATGAGGGTATTTCAGTCACTACTACTGGGGCTGTCAGGCTACGGGGTGGAAATTAGATGTAGACCTACCTACATATAGTGTGCTTTTTGCAACTAATCCGTTCGTTGCAGATTGTTTCGGCGGCTCCTCGGCTTGCCTCCCGGGTTCAACTGGGCTACTTTGATAAGCTACCAGTTATAAAAAACCGCTCCAAGGAGAAGGCAAAAAAGGTATGTGAAGAACTATCGACGTTCCCAGCTAAGGAAGGTAACTCCTATCCATACGTTATAGAGCTATAGCTAACGACCTTACTTTTGATAGTAGTTACGCCTACACCCCCGGTTTGGGAAGGAAGCTAAAAAAATGCGCCCCGGTAGAACAAATGCTATAGCCCGGAAGGAGTATAGTTGCTAGTTTAATTCTAACTGGATGGCCTGCCTAACGAGTTGACAACCGGCCTCAATGACCTTCTTCCTACGCACTGGGAGCCTGAGGTAAGCCAAGCATGGATAACCAAAGCAACTCTCTCTTAATCAGTAATATTACGTATATAAAAAATCCCCTAAAATGAGGTGCCGTAAGGCCGCTCGACCAAAGGGAGAGGAATAAGCCCACCCGAAATAAGAAAGAAATACCGTGTTCCCCGCTCCCCCTCCCATCTAAGTAACTTAGGATATAAGTGCGTAAAGCCAGCCAAGGAAAAAAGACAGTGAAGGATTGGTCCTGACTAGGTCTTACCTGAGCTCGAATAGATTTACCTTGCTTGTATAGCCCGTTCCGGTCCCATTCTCAGTTCCAGATCCAGAGCGAGAGCATGTTCCAGCATCCTTACTTTCATCCCTCTTTGTTCCGGCATATGGGCGTGTTCCGAGATGTGCTGTTCCAATAGAAGTTCTTATTTAAATAAGTGGTGTAGTGGTGTGAAGGCATTACCCAATCTAGTAGTTTCAAGGCCATTGCCAATAGGCCGATAGCATTCCTTTTAGGTATAAATTTAGAGCCAGTGGACTTTGCATCAGCAAATCTATTTATACACTATACTATCCCAGCTTCCCCTACCTTTGGGCGACGAGGTGGGTGATTGCCTGCATAGTACCTTATTTGATCAATCAGTGAATTCTACGACCTTCTATAGTTTAAATCGAATTCGGAATTACATATATCTGATTCACTGTAAATTGGGATTACAACACCAGACTTATACCGGACATACTCCAATTCGGGAAACGCCTTTTGAACGCTCTTGTCTAACTCGTCTAAATAAAAGTTTAACAAGACATTTGCGGCTTCCGATGCTACCGGGAATCCCTCTAATCCATTCTCTACTTTCATGATGTCCCATCTGATATCTGCGCCAGTCCTTTCGTTTATGACCGGCAATTCCAGATAGGATTGAGTTAGGTTATAGATATATGTATGGAGAAGAGGCTTAAGCTTAGTTAACAGGCGGTTAACGGAGATTCTCTGCATGGATGCAGAGAAATCGAAGAAAAGAAGGCACTTCACTCGACCAAAACCGCAGAGTATTCTTACATACGTTTTAAGGGCAGAAGCCTCATCCGCTCTAGTATATGCCAAGGAATAATCCGAGTAGACAGACTGTTCTCTGAATAGGTTCTTTAAAAAGTTCCCCAACGCAAGCCCCAAAAAATTATCATCAAATTGAAACTCCTCATCTTTTTCGAAATTGATCCCTAATATATAATTAGGGTGGCCAGGGACCGGTACCCTTAGCCGGAATTGATATCTTATCCTCGATCTTTTGCGAAAAACGGCCCACTTTAATGAAGACAGGTAATAGGATTCCGTTAAGACTGCTTTATATAGTTGAATAATAACACCCTTGTCTAACGAAAATTTATGACGATCCCTTATGAATTTGCTTTTGATCTCCTTCGATAGAGCCTTTACTTGTGCTTCCATTTCCAAATTCTTAACTAACTTTCCACCCTTTTTTCAGGTACGAAGTCGCTTGTCCGCATCGGGCAAGGGCGGCATACCGAAAAAAAAGAGAATTTGAGAATCCAATCGATGACTTACGCCTATTTTATTATAGGTCGTTTAAAGAGCAGGACTCCTGCGGTCAGACCTATAAACTAGAATGAGTCTCAATTCTGCTTGTCAATTCTTGGTGTACCACCCTAAAAAACTGAACCCGGCCACTTTATTGACTAAGACCTGGCTGCCTACGTACCTAAGGGGATCAAGTTCCACGTAGTTCTGTCCGTTCTCAGACGAAGAGCCATTTACAGCCTTATTAGCCTCGCCTTTCAGGTTACTTCCCCGTTAGTCGATCGTGATCCCACCCACCTCTCCGTCGGCAACTTTAGACTAACCACGGGTTTAACCATTTCTTTTACTTAACATCCTGTTGATGTGGTAACTGCATTAAGCAGAATTCCCATCACGGCAGCACTCAGGGCGATCGCTAAAGCATTGACTCTCGCCTTTGCTCTTGCTTCTTCTGTGCCCCCCAACAAGCTCCTTTGGAGTTGGAAATCCTCGGCAATATGGTTATGCACTGGATTTTCAGTGCATGTACATATGCCCCCCACATCTAGCGGTTGACACCCATGATGCAGTATCACCTTCCTAAGGATTTGCACTTTCTCTGGTTGTAGGACCAGAGTGGGGTCTACTTCTAGGAGAATCGGCGGGGCCATTTCCCAGAAAGCAATGACACCAAACAGGTATGCAAAGCTAAGCATGAGTTCGAGCGAGTTTGAGTTCATGAGATCTCTCACTCGATGGTTGTTTGAGTTCATGAGATCTCTCACTCGAAAGTACAGAATGCCCGCGAGCCCCCTGTTTGGCTCCCTCAGCGAGTACCTCGATCGCCTACTCCTGGGTGCCCCGAGTATGCTTAAGACAGTAATCATTTCCCCAGGTCGCCACCTCTTAGGTACGAAAGAATATGGTAAATAATACCTGAGTACCAATTTTATACCCAGTTCAAAACCCTGCTCACTACCCAGCAAAGTTTTGTGCCACTTGTTGGCATGCCACTGCATGCTGACGAAAGCAATTAACCTTTGCATGTAAGCTTTCCTTTTTTTCATACTATGCCTTCTCACATTAAATGGTAACATATTCAAATTCCTTTCCGAAGTTAATTTATTTAATAAGGTAATCATAGCTATCTATTTTCCTTCACTTGATATTCCCTTCCTGATCGGTAATATGGGTTATACTGGCTTGCGGCTGCTAACGGTTCTTATCACGGCTCTGATACCGCTCCTCCCATTATAAACGAGTTAAACCAGTCAATATATAGGGCTGCTGGGAATAATCCTGGAACTGCTAGGGTAACTGCTATTTGTACTGCTGCTCGTTCAACTGCTTATGGTAATTATGCTCCGTTAAACTGCTCCTGGAAATGCGGATGGAACTGCTGCTCCTGGGGTATCTGGAACATCTGGATCCGCTACTACCTTTGCCTATGCTACTTAAGCTCCCTCTACGGCTGGGACTTCCGCTGCTGCTGTCTCTGCTACTGGATCTACTAATGCTGGTGCTGGATCAACAGCGTAAGCAAGGACTGCATAAGCAAAGTCATAATCTGGATATCGATCACGAACTGGATCTTGCTCTCTAAAATATGGGTATAGATCTGGGGCTTAAATTGGATCTCCAACTGGAACTGGTGGGACTGGAATGGATACTATTGGTTCTCTAACGGGAAGGAGTGAAGGAGTGCTAGACAAAGTGGTGTATAAGCTGGTTCAACTACGGAGTCTATCGCTGAACCAACTGCGTAATATACTTATGGTTTTGAAACAGCTTAATCGAATGCTGCTGGATCTCCTACTACTGCTGGATCTACTAAAGGATCTACTGAAACAACAGTATATGGGACTGTGGACTCAGTTATTGGTGCCGCTTCCACTGCTTCTGCTATAGGTGGTGTTGGTGGATAAGCTCGGTCTAAGAACTCTGGATCTTTATCTGCATATATAGGATCTGTATCTGCACCTGTAACTGCCTTTGCTTCTTTCGTTTCTTCTTATATAACTTATGCTCCTGCTCCTTGTTTTACTGTTGTTGCTTTTCCTCCTGCTAGCTCTGCTGCTAGCTTTGCTGCTGGGGCTAGCCCTACTCTTCCCTTTTATAATGCTACCCTTGCCTCTGCTCCAGGATCAACCACACCTTGGATGGTATATCATATCATTGTTAATAGGCACATAGTTGGGCAGCTCATGTTTTATACTTGGTCTTCATATACATTTGACCTATGGGTATAGCTTTATACTTCTTTATATCACGGAGGACACAAAATGTGTGCTCATATCGTGAGGCTCTTCCACCGTCTTTACTCAACAGTTTTCACTAATTTTCTGGTCTATATTCTCTAGAGATCACACCCTTTTTACTAGATATTTACTCTCAACTTGGACATGCCCTTCTTAAGGGACCAATAACGACATTTTTAGGTTTACCAGAATCCTAGATGCCATCAAAAAATAACCAACAACACTATAGCCACTATAGTAGTTTCCAGAAATATTATTGTGTTATTTTTACTAAATCATTCCATTCCACAGATAAATACATTGTATTACAACCTTTTTAGATCTATAGCACAAGGCCTCTATTATTTCATTTATTTAAGAAATAGTGTAAGGAGGAAGGTTTATAAACTTCACCATAAATTATTATTATATAGCTATTAAGTTCTTTTTCCTATTATATAGCAATAATATTTATAGTGATTACTATTGTTGACCCTCTGAAGAACCAACTAAGACCCTTTCACAAACAACTTACAATAGCTCACCAAGCATTAGTATCATTGGTATTATTGAGGAACGAAGTCCTTTGGTTTTTAATCTATTTTGTAGGCTTTAGTACCAAGACCCATTTTTGTAGTATTCTAGGTACAGTCTTTTTCATCTGCAATATATTTATTGTGGACTCTATATTTTCATATTTGAAAAGTAATATCTCTTTCTATTGGCACAATGTTTCTAATCTAGTTTGGATTAAAAAATTCTTTTAGTAATGCACCCTCATATTGTGCACACAACTCTAGCCAACATTTTGTGTTCGACACTACATAAAAGTAATTGTAAAACCTTGCCCTCCCTTTGGTCAAGCAAGCCTTTCCTCCATATTTTTGAGTTTATCTTACATTTTCCCCAAGCAAAGAAGCACCAGTAGTAGCAACACACATTGAAGCAAGCCACTCAGGATTCATGCCTCCTCATCATAGTCGTGCCTCTTCTTTAGCTAATGATATCCCCTCCTTATTGGGCAATACAGGAGCTCACTTTATCCATCACAGAGATAATATGCAAACAAATTAAGGCTCCCACTCCTTTTAAACTAGACACTCATATTTCCCTACCTAAATATGTAGGCCGGATGTAGGGATAACTTCGACTCATGGATACATAGACTTACTGCCTACTTGAAACTATTTCCAAACATAGTTTAAGAAAAACACTTGAAATTCACACTGTCTAAGCAACCATGGACTACACCATGCGGGCAAGGGAGGAGGTATTGGTGGCTACCACATAATAAACCAAAGGCAAGGTAGTACACATAAGCCCCCTTTTTTCATTTAGTGCAATGAGACTTCAGAATGTAAACATCAATGAAACCAAAGAATAAAAAACATAACGAGTATAAAACCTCTTATGTACAACCTTGGCATTGGATCCTAGGACACATCTGCATATGTGACAAAAAGATGGTGTAATCTCATAAAAAAGGCATCATCATGGTGCAAAGGGCCCCATCAGTAGTGATCCATTTCTGATCATGTCAACTCAGACATGTGGTAGGTACCCCTACAGAATGTGGGGTCACACCTCTCATCCACACGTGAGTATCTTGGAGGGATCGATTTTATTTATTGGCATTATTTTATTGTGGAGAGTTGGTTTTGCATTGATGGCACATCTTTCTATGTTCATGGAGGGTCCGCTATGTATTGTTTATTATTATCTGACCTCCTAGATCCATGCATGGCTTCTTGCATGTTGACCATGATGCATATTTTATTATTTTCCTATGGAGTTAGTTACTTACATTAGTTGTGCACATGGTTTTAGACCATGGTTTTGTATTTGCACATTGTATAAGACCCATGGCTTTTGTCTTACCCATGTTATTTGAGCTCTCTTCTCCTCTATATAAATAGAAGCTCCCCTCATTTGTATCTAGCTAGAATTTTTATGGGGAATAAACTATTTGCTCTTGCTCTACAATCTTTAATTGTTTATAGGTAGATCATGTGATATTGGATTTGTCTTTCATGGTGAATAATGCTTTGGATCATCAATTGTTAAGTGGTTTTATTCTCCAAATCAGGCTAAGAGAAAAGAGTTTTTAATAGCTTTGTCATGCATTACTTTATTTTGCTAAGTTTCATTTATATGGATAGCTTTGTCCTCCTTGTGTTTAGGTTGGATCATCATTTTTAATCTTGTGCTTGTAGGGGTGTTTTTGAAAATTGGAGAAGATTTTTATTTGGCATAGTAAAAGGAGTTGGATAGCTTTGTCCTCCTCCCCCTTTTGATTCTTCTCATTCTTCATTGCATAGAGAGAGTGTTTTACTCCCATGGCCCTATTATTCTTTCTAAAGGCACTAGTCTCTTATTATTCTCTCTACTTCTAGCTCATCTTCTTCTTCAACTTTCTACAATTAAACTTCTCAATCTGTTTTGCAGGTCTATAACTCCCTAAGTTATTTACACTAAGTTAAGATATCATAAAAGGATGTCTACTTGATTATAGGATGAGTCTTGCTTAGACTAGTTCCAAGTGGTCTTTGTTTATCTTGCATCTATATATTTTATTTTACTAGTTCATAGTGACCGGGGTTAGATATTTTCTCTTTTTAATTAGTATATCATCGCTGCCCATACTTTTTAGCTTGCTGATTTCATTAGGACAATATACAATTGAAAGTTTTTATTTCCAAGATAAAATTGCTAATTTTCCGTATTTTAGTACATTTCTCTCTAGAGCTCTTACTAAGAACTATCCCATAATTGCTCCTACTACTAGTAATACTACCACTTTTATAGAACAGGTAGTTACAGATAGTATTAATGGATACACCACTACCTATAAGTACCGAGGTTAAGGAGCATGCTAACTAGTAAGACCCAGTAAGAGCTCGCAATGGAGAACCAACAACGGAGCAAGCAGCATCAAAGCCATAAAAGGGGCAGGAGCATATCTAGATGCAGAATTCACAGAGGTGGAAGCACCAAAAGCATATGGGCCAGCTCCAGCATATCCCGCTCTGGATCCAGTCCAAAATACAGATGCAGATGTAAAGCCAATAACGGAGTTCCTATAAGCAGATTCTCCAGTAACAGAGTATGTTCGAAGGTTAGTGCTAGTTCTAGTAATATAAGTGCCAACCGGCATCCCAGCTTGTTGCGAGATAGGTTGAGGCGAGATCAGCAAGGCTCAGTTGGTTGTATGGACCAGAGTACGTGTGGTTTTGATAGCCGGGTTTGTATCGAGACCAAGCCTGGTACCTGGGAATAAAGCAAGCCCGCCAGAGAGCACACGGCCTAAAGCTGGTGGTGGGAAAAGAGCAAGGCCTGAGAGTGATAACCTTTCGAGAGTGGGAGCCCGGTCCGATAGCTTGCTTGGTAGACCCGTAGAGCAGGAGAGCTTTGGCATGGGAAACAATACCTGTCACTGAACAAGCTATACACAAGCGAATGAACCAGCAGAAAAGCAAGCATCATTGGTTTTCCCCTCTCGGGTAAAAAGAGACGACCTTACACAGCGAGATCAAGACTCACCATCTGCAAAAGGGGGGGGGTAGGAGTAGTTCTGGTCCGGGGCACACGGTCAGCTAGGTCAATTGAGAGTGCATATTTCCGGGGACAAGCTATGGTATGTACATTTGACCCGAACAAAGCTAGGTATGTGCAGAAAGACGGAACAAAGCTACCCCGCTGTCGCTAGCACCTATTGACAAAATGTGCATTCTATCTCCCACGTATCGATGGGGATATTGGGGTGATATTCGTTGCTTCGTTACAGCACCCGTTCAAGTGTATTGAAGAAAAAGGGAAATCCTAGAATCCTCGGAACGCCCAAAAGGGACTTATGATTAAGTTATTTGCTCACTGGCCCCCTTCCTTTTCATAGATTGACTGTGGTTGGATCAAATCACTAAGACAATCTGGCTATTCTCCGCACCTCTTTCCCTGTATAAGCGAGGGATATATGTTTCGATCTATAGAATATTGTCAGTTGGTTGTGATTTTAGGAGTGACCAAATACCAGGTGCTATTATATCTTATTCCTCCCAGTGGTTAGTTATCCCTATAGTTATATAGACTGATCAGTAAGCATAGTTTGTAAGTGTTAGTTAGATAGAGCTTCTATTTATACTTGTAGTTATAGGTTAGATTGGGATATGTAGTGGGGAGCTTCTATTTGGACTTGTTGCTATTATTAAAGGAAGAATCTAATAAGGAGTTATCTCTTCTATGACATATTACTTCCTACACCTTCCTGACTCATAAAGCTTTATCTCTCCTTAGGGTCTTTCCTAGAAATAGATAAATGAGAGTGACTAATAGTCTGTCTACATGAAGCTACTGAATCTATACTAGTTACTATTCAGACTTTTCATACTTACACAATCCCTAGATAAGGACAACAGGAGCTATAGTTAGTTTGTTAACACCACATAATATAATGTTACAGTCCTAATAATCCTTCATTAAAAAAAGTACTCTACCATATATGGGACAAATCTATTAAATTGCTCCTTCGTACTATATAGCAAGAGTCTACTATATAGCTTCCTATCTAATATACTGATAAACAAGATAAATAAAGGGTAATCTAAATTCCTGTACATCATAAATATAATTAAGAGCTATAATGATGAATGAGCCCAGGGTTGTTGGTTGAAGCTCCTCTGCTGCTGCTGTTCCTTGATAACTATTTATACAGCAGGGTTACAGTCTATCTCCTTTATATTGGCTTGGTACCTTTCTATCTGGTAGTTGTTGTTTCGTGCTAAGGGCAGTCTATGTAAATGGATCTACAGCCCTATAGTGAACAACAGAAAGGATAAGTAAGCTAGTAATAATGGAATAAAAAGGAGCTATGTGAGATACTGTATATGTTAAATACAAGATACTTTATGATGTTCGAGTCAATGGTTATACTTCTTCTATCCTTGTCATTACTCTCACCCCATTGATTATGCAAATTACATGAGTCCCAATATGTGTGAGATTTCACTTTTACTTGATATGACTCACGAGCTTAGTTCAATTAACCTTGTAATCAGGAGCAATATTTTACTAATATGAATCATAACCATCGATTTACCAGTACTTGTAACAGTGTGAATGACCATATCTGATCAGTAAGCGTTGTTAAGCTCTTATACCATACTTATAGGCTTCATTCCACTTAAGTTGTGTTGATAATTGGAATAGAGCCAATCGTGTAAACAACGGAGATAACACATTCCATATAGCTAAACAAGCAGCTTATAGTGAAGTTAATCATGTATGTTTAAACAATAGAGAGCTAGCTTATCCTATGTGTGTAAACAAGGAAGAGTTACGTTATTTCTATAATAAGCAGTGTAAACAAAGAAGATAAGTAATCTCATATTAGTTGGAATAGCTCTAAAAAGCACGTAATTAGCCTAATAAATACAGTAAATAATACTAGTTGATACATAGCTCTTTCCGTAATAAATAATTCACCTGTATAACTATGGTTGTGTTTATGTAAAAGCTTCAAACCTGCATTACTGTAACTCCGTGTATTCACACAAGTCAATTAGCTTTACTATTCCATAGCCCTTATAGCTTGATGTTGACTACCTATTCATGCTTACGTAACTTATGGGAAATAGCTAATATCTTATAACTATAAAGCAGTATGAATCCCAAGCAGCTGTTAGATACGATGTTTAAACACATAGCTATTCACGTAATTAAGGTTCATGTGATTTGATCCGTGCCATTACTTAGCTTATTCATAATACCTCTTGCTCAATGGGATTAGTTAGAGTAATTAGTATAAAACATATTAGTATTGGTATACAGCATCAACTATCATAGAGGTAGTCTCTAATCTGTTCATTATGTAAATACAGGATATGACTAATCCATAGTAGTGGGATATAAGCTCTTGGACTATACATAAAAAAATACTACTTATTCCTTCCCCTGTCGGGAAAGAGCTACGCACCTTTTGACTGACACACCATCAGGATAGAGGGAGGGAATTTACCGCCATGATTGTTCTAGACTAGTTCCTATGGATTACTACCTGGAACCAGCAACCAGCTGCACTCCCTCCCCGTCCTGGCACTGCCTACCCAAACCCAACAAGAAGCTAGTCACAACATAAGGGATCATATTACCCGCCTAGAAACCTGCTGGGACCTTTACGTGACGGATCAGACATACCTTTTGGGGATTAGTTATTGGAGCATCTCCTTGTATTATACACAGTAGGAAATGGGAACAACGTTTGGCTACGAGTGGGAACGAGTGGGAACGACCAATGGGAACAGCAAATTGGGTACTCCACTTATTAGTATTTTACGTATTTTCCACTTAGTCTTTTATAGGGCATGATACAGGTTTTATAAAGTAGTAATTTATTGGGTTGTCCCTCATCATAACAACTTGAACCTCCGTCATTTAATCATGGCCTACCTAGCATATAAGTCCTTTCATTATCCGTGTAGCAGAGCATATAATATACAGGACATAGGAAAGATAAAGAGATCTATTTGCTCGGATACGATAAGATAGATATATCTTTTCTTTACAGCTTTTCCGGATACGATCAGATAGATATATATATATTATTTATAGTTAATAGCTCGGATATATCTTATGCCAAGGAAAGTAGTAAGTGGGAACAAGTCCAGTTGGGAAAGTAAAGCAAGGTTTAAGTATGCTGTTTAGTATAGTTAAACCTTTACCCCTCAGTCTAGGGTAGGCTCAAGCATCCGTCGGGGTGCAAGTCTTGATTACTAAACTTACCTATACATTAATGATGAGCTCCAGATATGAGATTCATTCTTAGACCAAGTAAGTAAGCTTAGATCAAGTCAGTCAGTAGGGACAGCTGCTATTACGATTCATGCTGGACTATTAACTACCAAGATCTTTCCTATTAACTACCAAGATTATTACTATTTGAAATGAGCAATTCAAGTCTAGGGTGCATCATTTAATAACATTATTACACGTTATGCCCTGGATGTGTAGTCTTGTTGAAACAGCGAAGAACCCAAACCTCTGTGACGACAATCACGTGAGCGACGGCGACGGGTGTTGTGTTGTGGCAGCTAGAGCTCGATTCTATTTCTTTCATGGCTGGATATTCTATATGTTATTGTAAACCAAACCTACTGAGATCTCATCATGTCAAAGCTAGGCCTAACCCAATCCTACCTTTACTTATTATCTCTTTGGATTTACTTGACTTACTCTATATACGATGCAGTCTATGCACTTTATATAATAAAATACTAAACTGTAAAAACTCTATTTCTGTTCTATATAATTTATACTCTATTAATTAGAATACCTACATTTATACTTACTATTATAACCCACCAACTAAACATACATAATAAATCTTATTCCTCCTTATACATCATAAAAATAATACCTACTCTTCTAAGTAAAGAATACATAACCTCTAAAGAATAAAAGGAGTTATTGAGAAAGAAATAGTAATTTATAATAAACAATACTTTATTATGTAGTACCAAATAAATACTTTTCTCTTTATCTCTGAAACAAAAAATCTACTCCGAAAACACACCCTTCAGTCATCTATGCCTTTACCTTGGCAATAAAAGCACCAGGTCACAGCAAACAACAGCGAACAGAGAACTACATAATCACTCCTTACCCAAAGCCTCAAGGTGCACCCCAAGCCAATAAAGGTCCAGGAAAGAGCAGAGGATCTTTTATCTTCAAGCCGCCCAGCGAAGCATATATTTGTTTTTTTTGTAGAAGTTGGTATTTATATCTTTTAGCTTGGAAGTATAATCTCGTAATATTAAAAGGAACAACAATAATAAGGTGCTTTTTATTCTTCTTAGATAGTATGACTCCACAATATGAAGAATAGGTTGAAAGTATCAGAAAGAAGCTCTCGTTCCTTTTAGTCTTTATTAGGATTATGATTAGGTATAAATATTAAGTATGAAAAGTAGGATTAGGATATAAATAGATTTAATATATATATATTTTTTTTTATAAAAAGAATATGGTTTAGTATTATACATAGTATATAAAAGTTCAGGGAAAGGCCCCCACTACACACCTCAGACCAAGACTCCACCATTTGCCCTCTAGCATAGATTTGATGAAGAAATAAACTTGACTCAGGAGAACAGCCGAACAAGGGACAACCCAACAACGAAAGAACTCCTTTTCACTAAGGGTATTAGGTGATTGCACAAAACCAAACCCTGGTTAGACTTTATAGGTTTTTATATCCTCTAGGGCAGGCATCCTTAGGAAGCGCTTTACGACTTTAGTATTCCTTTAGGATTTTAGGTATTATAATTAGGATATAATAAAAGTATCAGAAGTATAAGGAGTTTAAAAAGGTATCAGTAATCCATTTAGTCTTTAGAGTTGGAAAGGAAAGTCTTCTTTATAAGGAAATATATAGAGTAATAAGTATATTTGTATAAGTACTAAGCTTTTATTAGGAATAGTAGCATGATTTAGAAGAGAGAACAACTTAGGAGTTAGTAATCTATTATAAGCAGTAGCATAGTCTTGGAGAAAGAAAGTATTATCCTTTATATATAGCAAAGGGATTAGATACATACAGTCTTTTGTCTTTACTTATTAAGAAAGAGATACCAACTTTTCATTTTTTATATTAATATCTATATTATCCTGAACCAGAGGCAACACAACACTAGACCCTTACTATCTCTCTTTGCTATCACTACAACACAACAAGAGACTAGAACATCTCAACATGGGAGTGAATATGAATATGAGTACAAAGATATGAAATCTCCAACGTCTCCTCCACAAAAGTAAACCCTACCTAGTCACAAGAGCAAACTCCAAACCAAGACATCCTCTTTCCCCCTTCCATAGCTTATCCTCGGGTTGGAAGGCAGGGTGCTGTGCGGTAGTAAGAAAAAAAAAGGGTTCAATAGTCAAAAAGTTGAATAGTAAGAGTGCCGTACCGACAAAGCATGATTAAAGCAGCAAGTGTGGGCATATCCTAGCTGGGTCTGAACGTCCATCCAACTCTGCTCTCTGCTCTGATTGAAAACATAATCCACCAAGCAAGCCATCCGATCCGGCAGTTCGATATCTGCTAAAATCTGCTGCTAAAGGTCAAGAACCACCCGACCCTATGCCTATGGGCTACTCAACCCATCCAATCCAGCCATGTCTCTGTTTCATAAGTTCTGGCTGTTTATAATCCAATATTCTATCCGGAGCAGTTCCACACACGATTTCTGCTAAAGGTAAACCCTCCCCTCTAATTTAAAATCTATCCCATCCATCCGGTGCTTGTAATCGAAAGGTAAATAGCAGTACCAACTAACACTAACTAAGTGATTCATAACTTTCATGGTCTAGGGCAGCCATTTATTAAGGACAAGTAGTTAGGAAACAGGGGGTAAGGTTCAGTGTTGTTTTAAGCCATCCAATCCTGGGTCTATAACCTCCTAAGCGCTTCCATTCATTCCGTGGGTCTAGGTTAGGTGGGGACAGTTATTCTCTTTCTTGCAGGTAAAGAGTAACCCAAGGGATTGTTTCATAGCATGCCATAGCTGCCTACTGTAGTATTTCCTGGCTAATAGGGTTGTGACTCCATTTCCTAGAATGAAGGGATAAAGCCAAGGGGTAAGGTTTTTTGATCCGGTCCGTGAAGTCTGTAGCAGTACCCATTCCACTAAGCAATTAATTAAGTAAGTGGTCTAGAGCTAAAGGTCTAGGTCTTCCGGTCATTATAAGTAAAGGTAGTAGTACCAAGTATATTTAAGTAAGCGTGATTCCAGTAAATACTGTCTGTAAGCTTGTCCAAAAGCTAGCTAGCTCTCTTCTCTCTATAGCCAGCTGGGGCAACGGTAAGTCGTGAAGGTTAAGCAGGTGGGGTTGGTTGATAGGGTCGATCCGAAAAAGCTCCTCTCCCTTTAGTCGAGCGCTTCGCCCCTGAGATGCGGTTTTTCATATAAGAAACAAGGGGTTGTGGGGGGTCGTTAATAATCCACCGCGGTGTTGAACTGTCATTTTTATTTAGGCAAGTAGCTGAATGAGAGCCTTTCAGGTTCTTCCTTCTCCATCCATCCATCCATCCCATCCACCGGGGGCTTCTAAGGTATCATCAACCAATCTCCATCCCATAAGCTGCTGGTAAGGTAAGTTCTGTAGATCCAACTGACTAACTCCACTACGTGCATTCCTGGTATATGGCTGGCTCCAGGTCTTCTAGTTCGTGCAGGTAAATAGGAACAAAGGGAGTTTTTAATGCCCCTGCCTATGTTGGGTATTCCTGGCTTCTAGTTCCTTCGTGCTTCTAGGTGAAGGCGGTAGTAATAGAGGGGTAAGGTTGACCATCCATCCTCCATTCATGCCAATCCAATCCAATCTGCTGCTTATAAGGTAAGTTCTACCTATATGGATGACTCACTACATGCATTTAAGGTCTAGGGCTAAAATGTCTAGCTCTGAAGGAAAGGCTTGCTTGACGTTGGGAGAGCAAGGTGTAAAAACAGTTCATAAAAGGTAAGACAGAGTAAAGGGATCATAGTAAGAGTGCCCTCCTAAGATATTCCTGGCAAGTGTGAAGAATCTCCTTGTAGTCTGAAGCCCATCCGGCTCTCTGATGGATCATAATAAAGCCATCCGGAGTTCAACGATATAAGCTAAAGTTCCCACGATCTTTGCTAAAGGTTTCTGGTTGTATAGAATCAATAAATCCGGGCAGTTCCGAGGATCCAACAAGCTATCCAACCAACATTCATTCCTAAAGTAGGCATGGGGTGCTTATTGACCATGACTTGATTATCCCTTACCCTTAAGGCCAGGTGAGATACCCGGCAAGGTTGGATCATACTTTTACAATTAACGAAATAGCTAATGTTCTTTAGGCAAAATGCTCGGAAATGACCCTCAATAGGGCATCGTCAATGGGGTTAAACGTGCGATTCGTAAAATATTTGTATATAAGATTGTGCAATTTGATAGGTTGATGGAGCTTTTGGAGGTCTAGGGGTACACACCTGCATTGTGTACTTGTGCTTTTATCCGGAGAGTTCTTTTTCCTTTTTGATGCCTTGGATGATGGATGATGTTGGTGCTTTGAGCTTTTCTTCATCTTGATGTTGGTGGATCTGCTACGATCTTTGTCTCTGCCCTCGCTTCTGCCTTTGAATCACCTGGCTCTGGATCCGGAAATGGAACCGGACGAAGGGAATCATTATACTTACGAAGAATAAACCTATGCCCATGCTTATTGCTTTGATACCACCTATGCGTGCTCTGCCTTTTACTATGATGGTAAGACTCGGTCATCTACTGGCTTTTAAACTGGTGCTGCTCGATCTCCAGCTGGAAGCTATAAAACTGCTTCCGGATCTGCTGCTTCAACAGAATAAAAAGAATAAGCTACGGCTGCTGTTACTTATGCTGCTGGCTCTTCTGCTGCGGGGTAGAGGTATTATGGATCGACAGAATAAACTATTGCTTCTTCAACGTGTGCTTCTACTTCTGAATCCACAGCGGAACCAACTGCTAGATCTACCGCTGAGTCGACAGAATAAACTGCTGCTTCTCTAGCTACCTTTGCTACTGCTGCATCTTTAACTACTCGTGCCGCTTCAACGGTATCTGGATTTTGCTCTGCTTACATTTTGCTCTGCTTACATCTCCAACTGGTTCTGCTGCTGGTCCTGGATCTACTACTTCTATTACTTTTACCCCATTTACTTAATATACTGGATCAACTAGTACTACTTGTGGTGGTGGTACTGGATATGGAACTGCTTTTGGAGCTACTCCTAGGTATGGAACTGCTACTGGTGCCTATTCCAGTACGGCCTTTTATAAGATGCTGCTGATACTCGTGATTAATATGCTCTGGGTCTGATGTTCATGATCGAGATGAAGAGCCTAATGGATACCTAGGAAGTAGCTTTGCTGCCTTTCCCGCTGCTTTCTTTACTGCCTTCTATGCTGCGGGTAATAGAACTGGAACTTAGCAAATGAGGGTGTCAGTTTTGACTGCTATTATATAAAAAGATATGGGAATCCCTTGTCTTATCCTTATAAATGGCTAATCTTAGTGATTTAGAGCATTAGCGACTCTTTGTGGTTTCTGGGCTTATAAATTAGACTCTCAGTAAGGAAAGGCTTGCTTGACATTAGGAGAGCAAGGTATTTAATGAAAGCTTTTTACTTTTAGTATTCTCTCTCCGGTCCTTTGCTTTTTAGTATTTATTTGCTGTAAATAAAGCCTTTTTCAAAACGGCTCTTCCTTAATGATCTGCCTACCCAACTATGATTTGCTCTGATCAGGATTTACCACCCTACCCCTACATCTTTATCAGTGCAAGTTGGTCCACCCTCAGATCTATATGTTTTTACGGATCCACCCGGGGCCCAAGTATTACCACTCTCTCAGCCAAAGAAGCCAGAGTCCCTGTATACTACACTTTTTTTTTATACAATAAAAATTCCATTGTGCCTAAGGAAGAATGAAAATTCACAGCTCCTACTGAAAAAAGGAGAGCAGAGTTTAATAAAGATAATGAAAATGGGCATAAAGCGGGAGCTTAGTGGAGGATGATAATATATTTAGGCATGGAAGATCACCCTATAAAAGTATACCCAAGGACATGGAGTTTTCCAAACTCTATTATGATATCTATGATGATTACAGTGACGAGGAATCCGATAATGATGAGGGAGAGGAAACCAATGAAGGCATGGGTGGGTGAAGTTGTTCCCATACGGGATTACATAGAAAAGGCCCAGCCAGGTAAGGACATTTTGGCTAATGAAGCAACCTCCTTAAAATAGAATGAGGACCCACTCGAGAGATCCCTCTCCCATTTTATCCAGTGCAGCAGGTACCCCTTCCCGAGCTACAGCTAATTATGAAAGCAGAGCTAAAAACCAATGTAAACAAGTAAGGTCCGAAGATATTGCGCTTATGAGGAAGTCCATTTACCTAGTGGGATATAGATCTCTATCATTATTTTATATGAGCTATTACACACTCTATTAAAGCTTTAATAATTTTACTAGCTGCTTAGACTGGAAGTAATGTGTAACTCTTATAATAACGTACTCCTAATTACTGCAAATACGTATTATTCTGATCCGTATACTTTAATATATAAGGCACTTAGCTGAACTCCAGCGAAGAAGAATAAGGTATATCCATAGGGTAAGGTACTTATTGCCATAGTACTAGCAGTATAGAATAGACTTGAGTCAGTACTAGCCTGTCAAATGGGTATGTGTATTGGGATGTAAGCAAGCAACCGACCGACCAGCAAGCAATAACCGGGGTGGCATATAGGGATGGGAAATTAAGTAAAGAGAAGGTGGCATAGGTAGATATCCAACAGCAGCAGATCCAGGAGGCAAAGTGTCAGTTAGTCAATTGATATGAATCTGGGCCTTGTCAGTAATTAAAGGTGGCTCGTGGTCAAGACCTAATTTGGACCTAATATATAAGGTGGTTTCATAAAGCAAAGGTGCCGTCTAAGATGATAGATAATCTGCTGAACCTGGCCTTTTTCTGACAAGTGGAAAATTTTATAGTAATTAAGGTAGCCTATGAAGATAAAGAGTGTTAACATAGCCTAGCCTATCCGAGTGGTAATTTCAGTAATGAAAGGCACCCTTGCCCTATGAAGGGCAAGACTTGACGTCTGGGAATGGAATTAAGCAACAATAAAGTGGCACAAGATGAGAATGCATGCAAAGGTGACAAGTGTCATTTTATTATAGTGAAAACAGGGCCTATGCCTTGGGATGATAGAGATAAAGTGTATTAATAGGTGGAAAATGAACTAGTTATAAGGTGGGTTGCCCTAGAAAATAAGTTATTTATTATTATATTTATTTATTCGATTTGAAAAGCCTTTCAAAATAAATGTGTATGTTAAAAAGAAAATAATCTGTGAGGACGGGGTCTAAGCAATCAGTATCTCTTGCTGGGTTCCATAACTATCTTTTCACATATTTCCTCCTACTACTTATACTTTCTACGGAGGGAGGGGGGGCCGCTACGCTACGGGTTATACGCCTACTTTTTAACCTCTGCCAGAGGATCCCAACGCCTACGCGACTACACGTATTTTTATTCTCCTGCATCACGTTAACTTACCCGCCCTACCAGTCGCATTCTTTATGCTTTCTGTTCGCTTCATTATACAGCCTTATTATAGAAAATCTGACCCAATTCTTTCGCTTTTATTTAAAACGTACCGCAGGAAGGACACTGAAGAGTTTAAACGCATCTGGTTTAGTCATTCCCAAATACCAAATTTGGACCGGACATTAATGGAAAGCGGCCTACTTTACTCATTACTTTATTGGCCTTGGCCTTCATTTTTCCCCCTAGCTATTATGGATGGGTGGTATTGGCTCGAGGTTATTGCCCTAGATCTATTTAAAAAGAATTTCTTTTCATTGTTGTTGTAAACTACAGGTGTGCCATGTTGGGGACGATAGGTGCGCTCGCAGAGTGTCCAGGGAGGTATGTGGGGTCAGGTAGCTCAATGCTACTGGTTGGTTAGGTGCTCTTGTAAAATGAAGCAGACTCATCCATCCGTCCAGCCAGTAATCTCCAGGGTACCGCTCAGCCTAAAAGCAAATGATCCCATCCCGCCTATCTATGAACTATGAAAAACTTCGTTAATTTACATTCTTCCGAAATAAAAATTACTTTGAAAATGTAAGTTAGGCTTTAACTTTAAGGTAAAGTATAGTGTGGGCACGGGCTTTACTACTACTCTCTAGGCTGCAGGCTTCTGACCATGTACAATAAATAGGCCTAAGGCACTTGTTTGTAGTAGAGCTTGTAGTATTGAGCCATGAGCGAGTTGAATAGCTCATGGGTAGGGTTAGGAGCATGCAAGGAGGATAGAGCCCCCCCACACCAAAATAGTAACTTAGGAAATAAATATATAAACCTTTCTACACAGGTCCGGTAGTCTCATTCATGCAGGCAGGCAGGTGTGCCAGTTTGTTGTGAGGTGCACCCCTAGCTCCTCCGAACAAGTCCATGTGATAGGATTCCCCTTTGGTTTATTGCTTTATATACATGTGCATACCGGAGGACTGGTGAAGCCAGGGTTCTGGGTTAACGGCTCTGATGAGGTTCCTTAACTTATTAGGGTCGAGTGACGATGAGCTTCGAGCAATGCATGAGGTACGAGCAATTAGCTTCAAGTGGATGCATAGGTACTCTGTTGTTCACTTGGAAAAGATTCAATATCTCCATCCTATTGGCTGCTGGAGACAGAATACAATATCGCAATCTCTACGTTTCACTTTCCTTAGGTAGTTATTAATGCATGTGGACTACACTATAGCTACCTCTCTTTAGCATAGCAGATACAGCAGCTTGCCTACCCTTCCCAATAGTAACACCCCTTTGACCTACCTTCCTGCCTCATAGCTCTATGTACTGCCTAAGCCTAGTTCTGCTGCCACCTGCCAGATTGGAAGGAATCCCACTTGCTGAAATGAAAGACTAGTACTTTGTGGTACCACTATTACTATTACGGCCGAGCCTAAAGATACAATTTCTTAATTAAACCTACTGGCTAGGAAGAGCCATACTTAT